>OGFF01001017.1_pt1 | contig 33358 bp, 42 predicted proteins | sample 1570751 | NCBI WGS metagenome assembly OGFF01 (sample SAMEA2581951, study PRJEB24529) | metagenome | biome: Human gut stool | place: China | collected 2011 | reverse complement strand
TAGAATAGAGGAGTGGAGCTTAAAAGAAAACTTTTAGGCTCTATTTTCATTTACACAACATTGCACAAAATCAAAGTTTTGCGCAAAAAGAGATAGGAGTAAAATATATAGACTATGATTATAGTCCTACCCAGTCATTTCAGTACTTTCAAGCCTTTGGCTTTAATATATTTACTTATTATATAATTATTTTATTTTGCATATTTAATATTATTTAATGTTATCCAATTACTTATATAATCTTATTTTAATAACACTTTAAAATCAATTTTAAGCTATTTAAATATTTTATCTATATAATTTAATGTTCAAATAATTTTTATCTTTAATTATAAATTTTTTTTCAATAATTTTTTATAATTTCTGATCTTCTATCTAAATTTCATCTAAAATCTTTAAAATGCTTATTTCTCTATATTTGCCGTATTTTGTGAACAACAAATTATAAGCCTTAAAAATAAAAACGGCTTAAAATCGATTCTCGTGTGTCACTTTTTTGAGGTATTTTTGATTATTATTGTATATCTATAAAATTAAACAATTTACTACTAAAAATTGTTAAATCTTAGAATTACCAGTATTTTGCTAAAATACCAGACAACAAATTATATGACTGTTTTATTAAAATGCCTAAAAAACGATTCTCACAAGCCATTATTTTAACTAATTTCAAAAGATCTTATATATAATTATAATTCCATAAAGTTTAATTAAAATCTGCAAATTTAAATTGCATACTATAAGTTTAAAGCATCAAAATTAATTTTTAAAATCATAAACAGATAATTTTGATTAGTTAATAATTTAAATTAATTATAATTGATTTTCAGACTTTATAAATATAATTTAAAATCTAAGATTATAATTAAAACTTATAAATCAATTTGTAATAATCAAATGTTCGTTTTAAGATTTTTTACCAAACAAAATTTTAAAATCTTTAATTTGTAATTTTTTTAATTTTAATTTAAAATTTAAATTAAAATTATTTTATTAAATTATATATTTTATATTTTTTCTAAAAATAATTTAAGAACATTGCACAAAATATTTTACTACCTATTTTTCTATTTTTTGGTTTTTAATATTTATTTAAATTGTATATATCTGAAAATAAGACTCTTCCCCCTACTCCACCGTTTTTTATTAAATCTTGTAAATTTTATGCTTTTTTAGCTTTTCATCTTGACAATAATATTTATATAAAACTGATCTACAAAATTCTTTTTGACTTTCTTCTGTCATTGGTTCAAGCCCATTATCTTGCCTGCATCTACTAATATCCAATTCCTTATTTGGACTTAATTCTTTTTCTCCATTACTAATATAATAAATTCCTACTACTTCGTAATCATCTACAACAATTTCAGAATAAATATTAGCTGTATCATTTTTGCTCATCTACTGTTATAACATTCATATTTTATCCCTTTATTTTAATATAAAAAATAATAATATACTAATTGCTAATTGTACTAAAACAATTTTGCTTGTAACCTTATATATTTTTTCGATAATAACTCTATTTTTACCATTATTAGCAAATTTACCAATTTGTACTTCATCGTGTGAAATATAATCCTCTAAATTATCTACATAAACTGATTTATGTGATGATCTACTGTAATGTGAATATTTTGCTTTTGGTAATATATTTCTATACAAAGCTAACATTATTGGCAATCCCAAAATATTTCCTACAATAGCTGATACAAACCATTGTCCTATTATAATAACTAATTTATTATTGATAAGGTTTAATATTTCTGTTGGCATCTTTCCTTTATTTGCCAAAACAACTAAATAAATTATATATGACAATACAAAACCTATTGAAAGACATAAACTTTGTATTCTTAATTTTCTATTTCTAACGGTTTTATTATATCTTTCTTCGTTATTCTCAATAGTTCCTCTAATATATGAGTGAATTCTATATACTTGTTCTTCTGTATTTTTTCCATCTACTCTTATAGTAGCAGTATCTTCTCTAAAATGAATCCATGTATATAAATGCATATATTCATAATGTTCCTTATCTCTTATATTAGATGAATAACTTATTGAAGAATGTATTGTAATTTCATCTATTACACTTAAATTATTCAACATTCCCAAAAACCAATTATAATTTGTTTCTGTTAAATCTCTTCCATCTTTAAATCTTACTGTATATTGTACTATTGGATTATCTCCCTTATATTCATATACTTGTTCACTGAATTTTAATCCTGCATTTTTTTGACTTTCCATTTCAAATATTCTGTTATATTCTTCTTTTTGATCTTCTAAATAGTTAGCAACTTCAATTATTGTTTCAATTGGAATAATTTTATTAACTATTTTCTCCTCACTTGCCATTTTTTATCCTCCCTTATTTATTCAAAATATTCTACATATATTTTTTTTGCAAATACTTCATTTAATAATTCCATATCATTTAATGAAACATATTTTTTTAAGATTTTTTTATTTACACCTAAAGCTATTGCATATACTAAATATTCTTCCCATATTAAAATTGCATTTGTATCTTGTTCTGATAGCAATGAATAATCTTCTAAATATCTTTTTAAAGCAATCCATTTATATATTTCATCTTGTTCTTTTAAATTATTATGTTTTGGAGATTTAAAGAAAATATAAACTATAAAAAATATTATACAAATCCCCATTGTTAATTTAAAATTAAATATGATAGAAACAATACTTATTATACTAAATATATAATATAAGTATTCTTGCCTATCAGTATGCTTTACTATATTAAACATATATAAAATTGTAATTACAGCAATTATAAAATTTAATATGATTTTATACAAATAAATTTCTTCATAAAAAATATTATAAATGTTTTCATATTTCATAAAAATCAATATAAATCCAATAATCACACTTAATATAATATATACAATGTTTAGATTTATGTTTTCTCTAGCATTTGTTGTTGTTTCAACAAATGTTATATATTTGTACGAAATAAACAAATGTAATATTGCACTAACAATAATGCTTACTGTTATTAATGTTTTTATTTGAATATTAGCTATTTTACCTAATCCCAATACTATTGGCGAAGTGATTGCAAATAAAATGCAAATTCCAAATATAAAATAATTTAATAATAATAGAATTTTATTTATATTTTTTATATTTGAATTATTATATATAGTTTTTCTTTCAATTCTTCTATCAAGCATTTTGTCAAAAGTTTTAAAGTCATTTTTAAAATTACTATTATCTATATACTCTTCAAAAACTACTCTACTATTATTTCTAAATATTCTATTAATCAAAAATATTTCATGCTCTTTTAATTCTGTTGTACTTACATTTCTTTCTAAATATAATACTTTTTTCTCTTTACCTTTTATATCTTCTTTTTCAATTCTTATATAACCGTTTTTTTGTAAAGACAATATTGTTGCAATAATATCATTACCATCAGTATGTCCTTTTATCATTTTACCAATTATTGCAGGAGATTCATTATTTGGTATCTCTCTATAATATTCCATTTTTTCTTGCAATAATTTTTTACTTAATAGAAAAGTATAAACTATTACAACAATTAAAATACACGCTAACATTCTTAACTCCTTATATTAGTCTGTTATCCATAAACAATATAAAGTTTCTGATATCGCAACATCTTCTGGAGTGAAAATTGTTTGTATTGCCTCTTGTGCTCCTCCTGTTCTAGTCTTTTTAAACATCATTCCTTCTGTTTCTCCTTCAAATGCCATATCAAACATCACATCATTACTACCAATTCTACTATTTGATACAACTCTTTCTTCAAATGGTCTAAAATCAATTTTTACGCATTCTTTTAAATTTTTTCCAGCAGCACTTGCAATTGCTTCTGCTTTTGATTTTGCTTCATTATATGCTTCAGATAATGCTTCTTTTTTACTTTGTTTAATATCTTTAACATTAAAACTTAATTGATATTTTGGTGGATTTTTCATTTTACTTACTCTATCCATGAATTCTGCCATTCTTTCAATAGAATAATCAAATTTTAATGTTCCATCTTGAGTATAAGCATATCCTAAACTTATTGTTTCTTTTCGATCGTAATCATATCTTGTTTCTTCATACACTCTAAAACTTCTTGTTTTTAAATCTTCTTTTGTAAAATTCATTTCATACAAAATATCATCAATAAATATTTCAACATCTTTTGTTCCTTGCTCTAATGCTTTCTCATAACTTCTTTCTTTAGTATAAAAATTCAATCTAACTTCAACTTCTTCTGGTGTATAGTATTTTTTTCCTATTCCTTCAACAATTATATCCATATATTTTCTCTCCTTTTATTGATTTTTTTCTTGTGGTAAATATTTTATTAATTGTTCTTTTGTTATATTTACCACACTTTCAAATGGTTTATCACTATCAATCAATCCTATAATTCCAATATAAGCATTTGCATAAGTTTACTAATACCAGTAAAGCTAAAAACTGTTTCACTGAATCTGACCAAAATCTATCCTCAGCAATAGTTTCTATAATATTATTAATAAAGACATCAATATAACTAAATATTGCTTCATTTATTCCATTTTTTTGATATTCTTCACTCATACATACTGCAACTGCTTCCATTTTCTCATAATTGAAATCATTTTTAACAAATAAACTCTTATAATGTTCAACTATTTTTGCTGATAATGTATCTACATCTTGCTCACTTGAGCTACTTAATGTTTGATTTTCTTCCTGTTCTATCGCAAGAACCAAATAAATCAAAGATTTTATACAAATATTGTCGAAAAATGTTATATCGCTTCTCTCTACTGCATATACCAATAAATTGCAAAAATGTGCCCAAGTCGTAGGATAATTATTATTACCACTAAATCTTTTCATTTCATGATTATCTGCTTTTATAAGTACAGACCAATTAGCACCTTCTACTAGTCCTTGTCTTAAATAACTTTTCTCCCAATCATATAAATAAGGCAACAATCCATAAATGATATTTTTAAATTCATCTATTTCAATTTTTCTTTTTTTCAACATTGTATTATCATTACTAAAATGTGTTACCACATCATTTTTTATTCTATATATGTCTTTTCCAATTGTTATAGAAACCTCATTTACATCTTGAAGATATTTCTTCCACTCTATCATTTTTTCAATTTCTTTTATGATCTCTTTATTTTTATAAAGCTGTTCCATAAAAGCTGGAGTTATATATGGTTGTTCTGCTGTATCTATTCTAACTTGCATTTCATGTTGAGTAGCATATTCAAAACCTTTAGCTTCTTCTAATTGTTCAATATTTAATTCCCAAATCTTTTGATTATATACAAATACTTTCGCATCTGATAAATATGTATTTTTACTTCTTTTATCATTATCTCCCTGTATTGATAATACCATTTGCATTACTTCTCCATTATTTAAAATTTGAAGTAACTCTTTTGGTTCAACGTCTTGTGGAACTTCCCAATAAATACAGACTAATTTATCATTTACCATTACATAATTTTGAATAAGTCTAATTTTATGGTTTTTCAAAGATACTTTTCCATTTACAATAGAAAGTTTCCCAACCTTTACACCTTCTTGTATTTCAATAATAAGTTGTCTTATTTTAAATCCATCATCAAATCTATTAGATGAATCAGCTAAAACCACTGCTCCATTTTCTTTTAGATTATTAATTGACTCTCTACAAAATTCTGTAAAATTAGCTATACCACATTCTTCTCTTTCAATTCCCACAAAAATATTATCAGAAAATTCACTTATCATTGCAAATATAATATTTTCATCTAACCCTTTTTTTTCATAATCACTTTTTCGTAATATTCCCCATTTTTCTGGGATTAATAAACTAATTCCTGTTTTATCATCTTTTACTATGTTTGTAACCATATATTTGTACTCATTTGTTATTTCAAATAATATTCTAGAAAGATCTTTAACTTGTTCACTTTGTCCATCTCTTTCTAATAATCTTTTATGTTCATGTAAAATAACCCCTACTGTTCTTTTATTATAAAAAGTTGGTACATTATAATTTTCACAAAGTGTTTTTATTTCTTCTATTTTATCTTTTATTGGTTCTCTTTTTTCCTGTTGTGCAATATACATTAATTCATTTATAGACTTGTTCTTTTCATATTCTGTAAATGAAAAATCCAACGCCATACTATAAATGGCATTTGCCACATCATAAACCTTTTTCTCTATGAAATAAAATCCTATTTCTCTATAATATCTAGCTAAAAACCATCTTGAAGTAATTAATGGATATATTTTATCAATTTCTGCTTTAAATCTTTCCAAATCTCCTATCGATTTATATATTTCAGCATTTTCAAATAAAACAGTTAAATCAACAGAATTCCACTTTAATGATTCTCTTAAATTCTTTAGTGCATTATCATATTCTTTGTTTCCAACAAGAGACTCTATCATTTTTTTAATTCTTTAAATTCAATAAACCCACCTATTTCCATATAATAATCCGTATTTTATTCTATCATAATTAGTGAAAAAATACAACAATATAGAAATATTAAGTTTTTATGACATTTTTTTTGCAGAATTATTACAAAAAAATACAACAAACTAGACTTTATTTGTCTAAATTTGTTGTATTTATTATTTATCAAAAAACTCTTTAATCGCTCCATTTACAAAAATTAATTTTTTTGATCCTATTTTTGTAAAGCTTCTTTAATATTAAAGTTTAAAATTACATTTCCTATATCAAATATTATATTTTTTATCATATTCATTTCTCCTACAATTTTTTCGTATTTATTTTCCAACTTGAACATGTAATTAATTAATTTACCTCATATTAGGCAATATTTATATAATAAACTTTTCGCCTATTGACCTTTTTAAAATATCAATTGCTTCGTAGTGATATTTTTCTCCGCCACTACTCATACAATAGTCTTGTAATATATAGGCTTTTATATTATTTTCAAATAAATCAAAAGCAGTTTTTAATATACAGCCATCAGTATCAAAACCACATAAATAAATCTCATCTATACTATTTTTAGAAATATATTCAATTAAATCTATATTTACTGCTGAATAAGTATATTTTTCAATTATTGTAAAGTTACCATCTATCATTAGTTTACAATCATCATCATTTATACATTTTTTATATCCTAGTAAATTATAAAAAGCACTTTTATTATTATTTTTGAATATAGTAAATACCACATTGGAATAATCTTTTGTATTTAACTGTTCCTTTATTTTATTTACATATTCTTTTGTATAATTATTTATAAATGCCTTTTGACAATCTATAATTAATAACATTTTTTTCATACATATCACCCCTCCTTAATATTTAAATAATTTATCAATCGCTAGATTGAATTTAGTATATTACTTTGATAGCCAAATATGCAATAGATAATTTTGAATTTTTTTATTGCCATCTGCAAATACATGATTTTTTACTATCTTCATCTTTATAAATATTTTGAATATGGTGTTGGAACTCTTAATCACTTAATTATTAAAATACCTTAAAAACGATTTTCAAACGTTTATATTTGTAGTTTATTTTAAATCACGACTAATAAATGTTTTTTATGATATATAAATTTATTTTTATAGTAAGTGCAAAAATATTTCTAGTTTTTTTATCGATTTCTTCTTATATAATAAAAAGGGAGTGCAAGACTCCCAAATTTATTTACCTGTGTATTTTTCTCTTTGCCAACAGGGTGGCTGATTAATCGGATTGTCTAGGGTATCTTACTCTTTGCCTCCTAGTAGGCATTATTTATATAATAATTATAGTAGCTTATTGACGTGAATCTTGTTTATTTAATTCTTCTTTTATTTTATCATATTGTGCTGAAATCTCTTCTGCAGTTCCATGATTTAAATCTTCTAAATCTATACTTCCACCATTTAAATCAATTGTTATATTAGCATTTTTGTTATATATAACATATGCAATGCCTTCAAATTGAGCAACTAAATCTTTTAAATATCTATACATATTAGAAAATTTATCTATTACTTCATTTTTTTCAACATCTCTTCCCATTTCTTGAGCTCTAGATCTAATATTTTGCATAGAAAGCTTTAATGTTGGATTTAAAGCTATTATACTTGGTGTAACACCATTATCTATGGCATATTGAACTTTTTCTCCAAATGCAGGAGGTGTAATTGATCCTTCATATACTATACTATTTGCTAACATTCCATGTTCTTCTCTTTCAAATAAAGATTGTGAAAAATATGACTTCCCTGCTCCATATGGTCCTACTATAAATACACATCTTTGTACATCTGGTCTTTGAATTGCTCTTCTAAAAGCTTCATTCGTCAAAACTGCTGCTGAATTTGTTATTGATAAATTATATTTTGTTCTATTTTCAAAACTTTCAGCATAAAATGGATATACCATTTTCATTAAGTCTGAATTGATATAATTTCCATTTCTACTTTCATCTAATTGTGTATATCTTTCTAATAAGCCATCCGTATGTTGACTAGCTGTTGTTCTACAATACTCCTCTATTCTTTCTTCTATTGATCCTTCTTCAAATCCTTTTTTTCTTATAATATTAATATCTATGTTTCCCAATTTAATTACCCTCACTTTTATTTATTATAGAACTTTTTAATAATTAGAATTTTTCTTTATTCTTTTTTCTAATTCTTTATCTTGTGAAGCTTCTAACGCAATTTTTTTTCCTAATGTTACTAAACTTTCAATATATTTTTGTTCTTCGTTTTTATCTTTCATATAATATACCACATAATATCTTAAATAGAATATTATATTCTCCTTTCATAAAAATCCACCATTAATTATTTTATCATATATTTTATTAAAATTCAACTAAAAAAACCATTTTTAATCAAAAAGAACAATTTTAAAAAAACTGATCAACTATTACAGTAAATCAGTTTTTTAATTTCAATAATGCAATAAATTTTTCTTCAACAGTGAAAGTAATTCTTTACTTTCTTCAGAAGAATCAGGATCTAATTCAAAAGTAGAAAGAAACTCTTTAAACTTTTTATTGAGATTTTGAGATTTTTTCGTTTCATAAATAGATTCATCTTCTTTTGTAAGAAATATTCTATAAATGAATGTTTGTAACTTTAGAAGTTTTTTACTCCTTTCTTTAATTTCCTGTTCTGTATCATTATCTAATACAACATAATGCGAGTTACGATAATATTCTCGCATAAGTTCATATGGATCAGAATCTTGTTGAACAGAAATTGTAATTCCGTTTACGTTGAAGAAAATGTATTCTAATTTTTTATTACATTTTAAAAATGAAAATGTTTTAAACAAAACTCTTTTAAAATTAGATTGTTTACTAAATAGTCCCAAAACTAATTGACACCATTTGGTTAGTTCAATTTGATAATATGATGGAAATTTAATTAAAGCGTCTCTACCATCATATTCTATTTTTAAATCATAACTAGCATTAATTGATTGACATTTTGCAGTAAATTCTGTCTCGTTTGAATTAAAAACTGTTTTCACTTTTACTGTAGTAAGTAATTGCATAAAAGTCTCTCCTTTGATGAATTAAGTATTGCTAAAAATGTAATAATTGAAATTTCATAAAGATGTTCTAAAAAATACTTAGCTTATTTGCTAAAACGGTTAAATTATATCACATATTTACATAATATTCAACAAAATTATAATAATTTATCTATAAATATAGCATAAGCATCTAATGGATCCAATTTATTGTACCAATTAATTTTCCAGGATTATTATAAGTACATATACAAATATAGATAACAATATTACTAATGTTGCTACAATTTTTTTCATTTTATATAAACTCCTAAAATTTTAATATACCATCTTTTGAATATTTATATAAATTCAATATTTAATAATTCTATTTGATTAGAAATAAAATCTGGATTTAAATCTATATTATTTACTAATTCTGTAGAAAGATATTTTTTATTATCGTCAGGAAAAATTGTAACAATGTTTCCATCAATATCATCTCCTAATAAAATTCCACCTAATAAATTAGCACCTGACGATATTCCAACACCTATTCCAAGTTTTCTTGAAAGTTTTCTAGACATATTGATTGCATCATAATCATTAATTAATATTATTTTATCTATTTTATTTTTGTCTATTAATTCTGGAATAAAGTCATCTCCAATTCCTTCTATCTTATGTTGGTCTAAAATTATTCCTTTAGACATAAGTGGCATTTTATCAGGTTCTATGGCTGTAAGCATTAAATTTGGATATTTTTCTTTAAGCTTTTTACCTGTTCCCATCAAAGTTCCACCTGTTCCAACACCAGATACTAAACCACTAATTGGTTCTGAAAATTGATTTAATATTTCTTCTCCAGTTGTTTCATAATGTGCAAAAAAATTATCCATATTTGAAAATTGATTTGTAAAGAATCCATTTATTTTTTGTGCTAATTTTTTTGCATCTTCAATACATTTTAAAAATCCACCTTCTTCTTTCGAAATAAGAAATATATTTGCTCCATAGCTTTTCATTAATTGTATTCTTTCTTTACTAGCCCAATCAGGCATAAAAATATATACAGGATGATTATAGTAAGCCCCCAGTGCTGATAATGAAATTCCTGTATTTCCACTGGTTGCTTCTATTAAAGGTTGTTTTTCTTTTAAAGTTCCTTTCGCTTTTGCATTATTTATCATATAAAATACAACTCTATCTTTTATACTACCAGTAAAATTATAATATTCTAATTTTACAAAAATTTGTTTATTTTTTTCTTTATATTTGTAGTTTATTTTTATCATTGGAGTATTTCCAATTATGAAGTTTTGTTTAAACATATTTTTCCTCCTTCATAAATAATATTCAAATAAAAATAAAAAAGAATAGAACTTTTAATTCTATTCTTCAATAATATATCCAGTTATATCTGGTTTTTTTATATCATTATCTGTAACTATATTAAATTTATAATCATAATCTATAACTAAATCATTTTCATTATTTTTTTCAATATGTCTAACAGCCATACCAGTTTCTTTATCAATATAGCTTTCATTATTCTTGTCTTTTATTAAATAGCATTTTTTACCATTACAAGATGTTGAAATTACACTGAAATATGTTGAATTAATATTTGGAAAGATTATACTTTCAATTTTATTTTTTAAATTAGTTGGTATATATGTTACAGGATATATTTGACCTTCTATAAAAGATTTTTTTATATATTTTTTCAATATCCTGCATAACTTTTTCCCCCTTTGTAAATATGACGCAGAAAAATTATATTTGTTACAAAATTCCTAAATGTTCTAATAATATTTTTATTCCAATTAAGATTAATATAATTCCACCTGCTAATTCAGCTTTTTTCTCATATTTGCTACCAAATTTATTTCCAACTTTTGTACCTATAATTGATATTACAAATGTTATTATACCTATCATTGAAATTGCTAAAAGTAAATTTACTTTTAAAAATGCAAATGTTATTCCAATAGCAAGTGCATCTATACTTGTAGCAACAGCTAATACAAACATTGTTTTAAAACTTATATCATCATTACTTTCTTCATCTTCTTTTTCTTTGCAAAATGCTTCTTTTATCATATTTCCACCAATTATTCCAAGCAAGATGAATGCAATCCAATGATCTATATTTGTAACAAGACTTTCGAATGCTGAACCTAAAAAATATCCTATTGTTGGCATAAGTGCTTGAAATCCTCCAAACCATAACCCTATAATACATGATTTTTTACAATTAATTTTTTTCGTTGAAATTCCTTTGCAAACAGAAACAGCGAAGGCATCCATTGCAAGGCCGATACTTAATAATAATAATTCTATAGTTTCCATTTTTCCTCCTATTAAATTTTATTTATATTATTTTATTGACAATACATAGTATATATGCTATACTTATGTTAAGTTTATTTTTTTACAAGTGTAGCCATAAAAAGGAGTGTGTACTATGTGGGTTTTCTTGGTGATTTTGTTTTTGATCCCTGAGTTGCTTCCCGCTATGTTCGTGGGACTGATTAAGATTGCAGCAATCTACTATGTTCTCAAATACTGGTATGTTATCCTGGCCGTCTTGTTACTGCTTGCCTTTGTTATCAGAAGCTTTTCTAATAATAATCGGTAAGTCCAATACCACCCTCTGTTTTCTAACAGAGGGTGGCTATTTTATAAAAAGATACTATTAATAACATTTTAAATTTTTCTTCTCCAAATACACTATGCGGAATATCTTTTGGCATTATAATTGTTTGTTCCACTTCTAATATAAATTCGTCGTTCAAATAATGTCATATATTCTATTAGAATTTCTATTTCAACTCCTGCATTTCTCATACATTTTATAAATTCTATTCTTTTGTCTGTGCTAAACTTTGAATTTCTATTGCCCATTCTAACCAATTTTCCATATTTGTATTCCTTCACTATTTTATTTTTACATCTAATAAATATATTAAGTCTAATGCTTGAACTTGATTGATTGTGGCCCCTTTTATATCATCTATAGAAATTGCTATTCCATCTATTTTACATTGTGATAAATCAATTCCATTTAAACTTGTTTGAAATATTTGTATTTGTGTCAAATCCGCTTCTTGAAATTTTATATTTTTTACTTTATTATTTTGTAAATTTGCATTTTTTAGTCCTGTTTCTTTAAAATATACATTTTTTAAATCTGATATTGTTATATTAGTATAATTCATATTAACATTTATAAAATTTGTATCTAATAATGTATTTTCATTAAAGCTACATCCTGTTAATTTGCAATTATTAAATTCACATCTTATAAAACTACAGTTTTCAAAAATTGTATTTGAAAAATTACAATTGTTAAATTGAATATCTATAAACATGCATTTTTCAAAATTACTATTTATTATAGTTGTATTGTTTATTATTGATTTACTTATTGTGATTTTTAGAATTTCTATATTTTCTGTTTCATACTCTTCTAGTTTTATTTTTTCTAAGTCATCATTTTCTTCTATTTCTTTTTGTAAATCTTGAATTTGTATTAAGTTATGTTTGGGTATATTCATATTATTCTCCTATTTAATTTCACTATATTGTTATATCATAAAAACAGATAATTATCAAATAATTATCTGCTTTTTACATTTTTATCCTATCATTGTTGAAATATTTCCATATAAATATAATCTTAATATTCCACAAATTATAAGATGAACAGGATATATTATATAAAAGAAATATTTCATTCCTTTCCATGTTCCTCTTTTTCCATTATATAATTTTAATAATGGTATTGCTAATACTGTCCCCATTTGAATGATTCCGTATTGTATACTTATAAAAATACAATACACTATTGAATATATACCTGAAAGTATAGTTTGACTTATCATTTGCTTTTTGAAGTTATTTCTATACTCGTAGTTATATATAATTATCATTACAGCAACAGAACTCCAATCTGATGGAAATCCTAATACACATAATAAAAGTATAAATAGTGTTTTTACTTTATTGTTTAGTTTTGAGTCTTGTATCATTATCCCTATAAGACCTAATGCTAATGACCACATTATACTTGTTTGATTAAAACTTGTTCCATTTTTGAATGGAATAAAATTTATTCCAAATGCAAAACAATATGCAAAATGTGAAATTACTGCAAATATTAATAATCTTGTTAAATATTTTTTTCTATCTTTTGTGTAATATGCTCCTTCAGCTATGAAAAAGCAAAATATTGGTGCTACAATTCTTCCTATCAAATGTAATAGTAATATTATTGTTCCATTATTATAACCTGGTTTTATTACCCATAATAGATGATCAAATATCATTGCTAATACAGCTATTAGTTTTAATTGATTTGAGTTCAAAGATTTTTTCATTACATTTCCCCCTTTTATTTATAATAATATAGTATTTATATAATGTCAAATGTTTTTATGTACTAAAAATAAAAAAGAGGACTCAACTCTGAATCCTCTCCTCCTATTTAACAATATTGACTTATTTCATTTGACGGAATAAATGTAATTGGTCCTTTGTAATTTCCTTTCTCACACATTTCCAAAACATATTTGAAAAAATCTTCTGATTTGATCATTTTGGGAACAGGTACTGCAAAAATCCCAGGTGCTTGAAATCCACATAATTGTGTCGAAATAGTTGCCTCCTCTTGGTTTAATACTTTAGAAATTGCCACATCATAGTATTTGTTTCCTTGTTTCATCTCATAAGCTAAGTCATCCCAAACTCTCCAATTTGCCCAAATAAATAAACCAACTTCCCCCTTGCTTTTTGCTTCGGTTAAAGAATCTCTTAATAGTTTTTCTGTCATGTTTTTTATCTCCTTGTTGTAATAGGGTATATTAGAACAACCATATTATTTTATCACATTTATATTTTTTAGTCAAAGCTAATTTGCATTTTCTTCATATAAACTTTCAAATATATTATAGATTTCTATATTCTTCTTTTTCATATTAATTGGTCTTAATGTTCTATCTGTAAAACAATGTTTTGTAAATGCATCTATTACTATATCACCTGTTTTTTTGTTTGTAACATTATAATTAACAGTCATTCTTATTCCATTAAATTCAGATATATATGGTTCTATTACTATAATGTCACCACTAGTTACATGATGCTTGTATTTACAGTCAACTTCTAATGTAGGAATTGTAAAACCTTCATTTTCTAATTTTTCCATTTGAATATTTAATTCTTCCATCCATCTGCTTCTTCTAAAAATCTTATATAATTTGAATGATGTACTACTCCCATTCTATCTGTTTCATAATAATTTATCTTTCTTTCATATTTAAAACTCATTTTTTCCTCCAATCAATTATTACATTACATATTATACTATTTTTCATGTTTTTTGTAAATAAAAAAGCAAGTAATCATAATCACTCACTTTTCTACTTTATAAATAATATTGCCATATACCCAGCATATATTAATAAATATACAATACCATTCATTCTACTCATCTCATTCTTTGGTGGAATAAATGGAAATAATGCTAAAATAATTGAAGATACTAATAAAACTGTAAAATCAAAATTATATGTAATATTATAAGTTATAGGTGTTATAAATGCAGATGTGCCTATTATAAGTAAAATATTAAATATATTTGAACCAATTATATTTCCAATTGCTATATCACTATTTCCTTTTATAGCGGCTGTTACACTTGTTACAAGTTCTGGTAAACTTGTTCCTACTGCTAAAATTGTTAAACTGATTAATTTTTCACTTAAATTAAAATAATTTGCTATATCTACAGCATTATTTACAGTTAAATCTCCACCAACTTTTAATCCCATTATTCCTATAACAATTAATACAATATCTTTTATAAATTTATTATTTTTATCTATTACTTGTAATTCAACAACTTCTTTTTTGCTTTCTCTTTTTCCCATATATATAGTATATCCAATAAATACACAAAATAGGATTAATAATATTATTGCTTCTTGTCTTGAGATTCCTGTTCCTGTGTTACAGAAATACATAAGTAATCCTGTTACAAATAAACACATTGGTATTTCATATATTCTTGTTTCTTTTTGAAAAAATACAGGTTTTATTGTTGCTGAAAGTCCTAAAATCAATAATAAGTTGCTTAAATTACTTCCAACTATATTTCCTATTGCCATATCTGAATAACCATCTAAAGCTGATGTTATGCTTACAAATAATTCTGGCATTGATGTTCCAATTGATACTATTGTAAGTCCTATAATTATCTCTGGGATATGAAAATTCTTTGCAATTTCACTTGCTCCGTCAACTAATAAGTCTGCTCCGACAATCAACAAAACAAATCCGATTACAATTAATATGCTTGATAAAATCATTGTTAAAATTCCTTTTTTATTAATAATATTTCTTGTTTTGTTATTTATGATTTTAAACAACTTTATTATTATAATATTTATACTGTATTTTTGTCAATTGTTATTTAAAACTATATAATTTATATATTTTAAATCATATTTTTTATATCTTCTACAATTTGCTCTTTGGTTAGTCTATTGGCCTTTAGCAATTCATTTACATCATATTTATCATAAAAATCTTTTTTTATTCCATAATTTTTTACTTTAATATTATCTGTCCCATAAAAACTAGCTATCTTCTCCCCAAAACCTCCGTCGATACATCCATCTTCAAGAGTAATTACTATACTATGATTTTCTTTTAATTTTTTCAATAGTTCTGAATCTATTCCTGTAATATATTGAGGATTTATTAATGTTGCATTAAGACCTATTTTATTTTTTAATTCTTCTATAACATTTTCTCCTAATTGATAAAAGTCTCCTAATGCTATAATTGCAACATTTTCACCTTTTATTTCAACTTTAAATTTATTTAAATTACTATAATTTGTGTCAATTGTTCTTCTATCAGAAATTACGCCATTACATGGAATTCTAATCGCAACAGGATGTTCGTTTTGCTCAATTGACCAATTTAACATTGCAAAATATTCTTCTTTTGAAGTTGGAGCCAGATACACCATATTAGGAATATTTGAAATCATAGGAATATCATATAAGCCTAAATGCGTAACATCATTCATTCCATATACTGAAGCAGTATTTACTAAAATTGTTGCTGGATTATTATTTATACATAAATCTTGTGATAATTGATCGTATGTTCTTTGCATAAAACTTGAATGCGTTGCAAATATAGGTTTGCCTCCATTTTTTGCAATTCCTGAAGCTAATGCTATACCATGTTCTTCTGCAATTCCTACATCTATAAATTGTTTTCCCGCTTCAAGTCTTCTTTTTTTATCAAATCCAATATTTTTAGGAACTCCTGCAACAATAGTTACTATTTTTTCATCTTTTTTCATTTTGTTTAATAAAAATTCAGCTGTTAAGTCTGCATAATTTTCACATTGAAGTATAATTTTTGATTTTCCATCTTCAATATGAAATGGCTTAACCCAATGCCAATTTTCTTTGTTTTCTTCCGCAAATTTGTATCCTTTTCCTTTTTGAGTATTTATATGAACTACAATCGGATGGTCTACATCTTTCACTTTATTTAATGTTTCAATTAGTTTATTTAAATTATTTCCATCATTTACATATATATAATCAAGTCCCATTGCTTTAAATAGATTACATTCACATTTTCCATTTGCTTCTCTTAATTCTTTTAAATTTTTATATAATCCACCATGATTTTCTGCAATAGACATATCATTATCATTTACTATAATAATAAAGTTTGTATTCTGTTCTCCTGCGTAATCAAGTCCTTCTAATGCTTCTCCGCCACTTAATGAGCCATCTCCTATAACAGCAATTACATTGTAATTTTCACCCTTTAAATCTCTGGCTTTAGCTAATCCTGCTGCAAGACTTATTGATGTTGAAGTATGTCCAACATTAAACATATCATGCTCACTTTCTTTTGGATTTGTATATCCTGTTACATCATCATATTTTTCTATATTTATAAATGCTTCTTTTCTTCCTGTAAGAATTTTATGTGTATAACTTTGATGTGATACATCAAATACAAATTTATCTTTTGGTGATTCAAAAACATAGTGCATTGCAATTATAGCTTCCACCATACCAAAATTTGGACCAAAATGCCCTCCATATGCACTTAATTTTTTTAATAATATTTCTCTTATTTCGTTTGATAATTCATATAATTCTTCTTTTGATAATTTTTTTAGGTCTTGAGGACCATTTATTTTATTTAATACTTTTAACATTTTTACTCCTCCTTAATTTTTTTACATCATATCACTTGGAGTTGGGTTAAAGTCAATACTAATTTTAAAAAATATAATGAGAAAGTCTCAAATGATTAGCGATTGTAACTATTATATAAAAAAGAGTCACACACCTTATTCAAGGCATGCAACTCTTTTTATATTTAGTTGTGTTCCACCTCCCAAATCAAGCGGATAATAGCTTTGTCTAGATACTTAGATTCTTCACTTACCATAGAATCAATTGCTTTCTGACATTTCTCAGATGCTTTGATTTCATGGACATACAGTCTTAAGAGCTTGATTAATTTTCTTATGTCATCTTTGATATTCTCATCCCATCTATTGTAAATTTTAGCCAAACGTTTCATGGCCTTATTAACAATTTTTTCCGGACTGATATTTTTTCCATCATTAGAAGAATATACGAATTTCATTGCCCACAAAATTTCTTCAGCAAGTGAAGTATGAACAAAGATAACAGGTTCATATTTTTCCTCAGTGATTTGCCAATACATCCCTTTAGGTACTGTTTTGACTTGAAGCTTCATTCCGATATGATAGTATAAATGAAGACTTGAGGTTTTTCCTGTTACAAATTGGGGAGTCTGTGCCGTAGAATAATCCAAGGCATTAATAAACCAAAATAATCCAGCTGTTGGATTATTAACATATTTTCTTACCTTTTCTTTAAATTCTTTTTCTTCCTCACTTTCAACTGGGAGTTTTTCCATACGATAAATTTTGTCCCATGAGTTATCTAACATTTCCAAAAGTTGGCTTTTAGAAATCTGATTGTTAATTGCTGATACGATTACCTGAACACAGGAGATTTCAAAAGAACTAAAATGAACCAATTCTCTTTGAGGATCACCTGATTCAGAAAGTGCCAGTACCTTGTCCCAGTGTTTAGAAATACATGCTTTTGCACTAGACTTGCAAACATTTTGCCGAATGGCATTTTTGATAAATTCTTCCATTGGGTATGAAAGAATTTTTTCGTTTCTTTCTTCTTTCTTTTTTAGTTGTTCTTTACTTTCTAAAATTTTCTTTTGCTCTTTTTCCCAGTAAGTCAAAAAGAGTTCAATAACCTCCCCTCGTGAAACTCCACAACTAATTGTTTCTTTTACTAAGGCTTCTACATGCCCTCCAAGAAACTTTACCTTTGCGTCCGATGCCTTTTCTTTCATTGTCTTTTCCTCCGTTCCGGTTTGATATTCTGTTCTTGATTGAACCTCTAATCTATTATAGTTTGTATTTACATAATTGTCAAGTGTATGTGATATCTATCTCATTTAATTAGTTTTTACTACCTCCAATTATTTCGCCAGTAGTAGCATCAACATAATAAATAAATTTTTATGACAATTCTTATATCTATAGTACTATTAGACAATATAAAATATTAATTTTCTTGCATTTGATAAAAAATTTTTTCAGAAGAAAAAAGAGCATTAACAAAATTTGTTAATACTCTACTTTACTAATTATTTTCTCCTGCTACTAATACATCAGTATTATCTACTTTTAATGCAAAATAAGGTTTTTCTTTGTCTTCTTCTTTTAAATATAGTATAAAATCTTCATTATAAATAAATTTTCTTCCTGTTTCAAATACTGCATTTTTTAAAGCTTCTATTAAAGCTTCACTTTTTACACTTCCACCATAATTATTTAGTTCAAAATCTATTGTTTGAATTGCTTGTCTAATATACCAGTTTGTTCCTTTTATCCATCTTCCACAAAGTTCATCATAATTTATTTCATTATTAATTTTAATAAATGGTATATTTAGAATATCATTTTTATTCCAATTTTTATCTCCTGTATATTTTGCTTGCTTTTCTAACATTTCTTTATAATTTTCTTCAAAGGATTTGTTTTCTCCTGTTGTTCTATATAGATAAACTTCTTCTCCTTCTTTCGTCTTTAGCTTTATTGCAAAATCTTCTTCTGAGTTATAAAATAATATTTCAATATTTTTACTTGCATTTTGTGAAGTATCTGGCTCTATTCCAAAATATTTTACTTTTTCTTCAGAATCTCCAAAGATATTATCTTTTAAAGTTGGAAACTTTTCTAAATAATTAAATTCCTTTTTTAACATTGCATATAATACATAAACTTCAGGATTTCCCCATTGTACTTTATCTAATATTTTACTATTTTCATTAAACTTTTCTTTTATTCCATTTTCAATTTTATCTTTTAAGTCAAATGATGCTGTACCATGAATTTTAAAGTATGAATTAGAATTTAATTCATTTACTGTGAATGTTTGTTTATTTAGTTCATCTGCTAATTCTGATGGACCATCTTCAAATTCTATTTTTCCACCAATAACATCATTCATAAAATCATTCCATACTAAATTAAATGTTCCACACCATACTTTATTTGTATCTATTGATGATATCTTACTTGTAAATGTAGGAGCCATTTTTGCCTTTCCTGAAAAACTTTCTACAATTTTTGCTGTTGCATATACTCCTCCTGCAAATAAAATACTTATACATAATATTGCTATAATTACTTTTGAAACTTTATTCATTTCATCAAATCCTTTCTTTATTAGTATTTTGCGTAATTCTTTTTTGCCTCTATGGATAAGATTTCTAACATTTTGAACTGATTCTCCAAGTATTTGTGCTGTTTCTTTATATGTAAGTTTTTCAATTTGAGTTAAATATATTGTATTTTTATATCTATCTTCTAGCATATTTATAGCATTTATTATTTCTTTTTGTTTTTCATTTTTTATAACTATATCAGCAACATCTTGTTCAATGCTATTAAATTCGTGTAATACATATGTTTCATTTATTTCTGTTCTCTTTTTTTCTGTATTTATATAATTATATGCTCTGCTTTTAGCTACTAAATATATATAATATTTGAAAGTATATCCTTCTTTTATTTTATTTTGCATAACATAAACAAATGTATCTTGTGTTATATCTTCTGCTTTTTGATAGTCTTTGACAATATTGCAAATAAAATATTGTATTTTTTCTTTATACTTGTTATACAACAATTCGAATGCTTCTTTGTTTCCATCTAAATATTCATTATATAATTTTATATCTAAATCTTTTTCCATATCTTACCCTGCTTTCACATATACAAACAGTTGAAATTAAAAAAAGTTTCAAAATTTTATGCTTTTTTATTTTATCATATCTCCAAATGCTTTCATTTATTCTTTTTCTTTTATTTCTATGATATTTCCGCTTTTATCAAATTCATATATTATTTTACATCGTGAATTTTCATCATAATATTCTCTATATAAGGGATGTTCATAATCATCATAGTCATAAAATTCTTCTATATGTTCTTTTGTTTCATGATATGCAAATATATTATATTCTTTATAATAATATACATTTTTTCTTAAACGATTAGTTTCATATTCTACTCCACAATATTTAATACCATCTATTTCTTTAATAACTGTTGTTTTTATAATCCAGCATAATACCATAAACTCAACAAATGCGACTATAATACTAAACAAAGTCCAAAATATTATAAAAAATATTTTTACTCCTTCTTTTTTTACATCTTTTAATGAAAGAATTCCTAACCAAAACACTCCAAATGTAATCATAAATGATGCTAACCATATAAAATCAGATCTTAAATGCCAATCAAAATTTCCAATAATTTTATTTATAACAACAATTAAAATTCCAGCTATTATTAAAACTATACTAAAAATTACCTTTTTCTTCATATCATTTTTTCCTTTTTTATTAATTATTTTTCACAATTCCATCTCTTTTCATTTTTTCTATTATTTTTGTATAAACTCTATCACATACCCATGGTTCAGAAGATGCCTTCACTACTTCATTTATTTGAAACCACTTTACACCACTATTTTCATCTTCTTTTATGTGTATTTCTTCATTTTCGTCCGCTTCTAATAAATATGTTACATTTAAGTGAACATGTGAACCAACATATTTTCCTCTTTTTTCATGTCCATCTACAGTAACTATTTCTATTAAATAAATATCTTCTGAAATTGGTCTAACATTCTTTATTCCTGTTTCTTCTTTTGCCTCCTTCATAGCTACATATAAAAGATCATTATCTCCATCACTATGTCCTCCTGTCCACGCCCATGAATTATAAATTTTGTGATATATCATCAAAAGCTTTGTTCTTTCTTTATTAAGAATAAATGATGAACTTGTAAAATGTCCATATTCATTTTGTCTTGTTAATACATCGTCAAAATCTTTAAGATATTTTAACATTATTCTTTTATCTGTTTCTTCTTGTTCATTATATGGAACAAATTTTTCAAGATTTTCTTTTAATTTATCAGTATTTACCCTTTCAAATGATTCCTCATTTGATTTCATTTTATGTATCATTATATAATTCTCCATTTCTTTATTTATCTCATAATTATATGTTCGAAAAAACGTTCTTGAAACTCTACTAAAGCTTCAATGGCATCATTACTATAATTTTTGTCTTTAGGAATAATTACTAACTTATCGTCATCATCATTAATTCTATGGATTACCGCTATACATTTTCCTGTAAAATCTTTTATTGGCTCAAAAACTCCTAATACATAACAATCAATTTCTTCTCCATCGCCACTAATTGTATTTGGAATAAATCCATAATTAACAGGATAAATAAATCCGTGTTTAGGATGTTTACTTCCAAGTTCTCTATCTATTTTTACACCAATAATCTTCCCTATATAATCTGTATTTGCCATCTTACTCTCCTTAATAAATTCTATATATTTTATATCATAAAAATATTTAATTATCAACATTCTTGTTTATAATTAAAGACAGCTCATTTGGCTGCCTTTTGTCTTACTTATTTTCTATTACATTTTTTGCATATGAACAAGTTGCTTTTATGTTTTTATTATACTTTTTTGAGTTTTCTATAACATTTTCTACCAATCTTCTTGCTATTCCTTGTCCTTGATAATTACTATCTACTTCTGTGTGTGTTATATTCCAAACATCATTCGTTTCTTCAAAATCACATTCTCCTATTTGTTTTTTATTATCATAAGCTATTGTTCTATTCTTGTCTTTATTAAATACTATTTTTATCATAATATTTCTCCCTCGTCTTCATATTTCTAATTTTTTAAATTTTACAATACTCATCTTTAAAAGAAGAACAAAATAAATAATGTATATAATAACAGAATACCATAAATTTATTCCATTAATATTTGATATATTTCCAAATAAATATATACTAAAATCCCAATTATTTGTTATAAAGAATCTCGTGATACTAGCCAAAGAATCAACTTTAGACCATTCTACTAAAATAGTATTACAAAATAAACAAATAATTAATGTTATAATCATAGACATTGTTATATTTTTATTAGATATTCCAATCAAAATACAAAATAAACTAATTATTAAATATTCTGGAACCTTTAATATTCCATTTATTATAAAATAAGTTAATAAACTTATACTAAATATTTTCTGACTATTAATATTATAACCTATGTATTGGTTAGAATAACTATCAAATCCAAAAATAATTCCTCCAACAAAAAATTGGACTATTCCAATAAATAAAATTGAAATTATAATTGTAACTATACAAGCAAGCATCTTTGCAATAATAATATCTAATCTTTTATGAGGTTTTATTAAAACATTCTTTATTGTCCTTTTTGAAATTTCCTCTGTTATTATAGTAGATGATATATATATTGTAATAATAATTATTATTACATTAAAATGTTTAAAAGTTCTAATAAAAGAAATTCGAGCATCTATTTTATTATTCAAAATAACTCCCATTTCATTTGAAATGTCGTAATTTATTTTATTTTTAATAGCATATTTACATAATTCTAGTCGTGTTCTGCATTCATTTAATTCATAAATATCTGATTGCGAATTTTTATCTACATATGATTCCTTGTATATAATTAAATAATAAGTTTCTCTATACTCATCTAAATATTGATTCATTATATCACTATTAAATTTAATATTATTATTTAATCTTAAATTATACCACTCTATTTCAAAATCAATTTCTTTAATACTTTCTTCTGAAAAATCTTGTGTACTTTTTAATTCTTGTAAATTCTTTATTTTTAAATTAACAAATTTTTTCCAATCATTTGATTTCAATGCTTCTACATATTCATTATATTTATTTATAGCATTGCCATATAATTCATTAGTTAACTGTGTATTTGAGTTATATTCATAATCTACAATATTCTTCAAATATAACATTATATCTTGATCATATATTTTTTCATATGAATATCCATTTCTTTCTTTATTTAAGGCTAATCTTTGCCATGAATCTTTTGTAAAATTATTATTATATAATCTTGCAAACTCATTATATGCCATTGAATTAATATATCTTTCAGAATCGTCTTTTTGTTTTTCTATCTGTGTATCACTTATAAGTGGATGATCATTCGTTCCCTCACTTATAGGAATATTTTGATCTGGGTTTATATAATTGTAAATAATTACTGCAATCATTGATAAAATAAGTAAAAAATATATAGTTTTTCTTTTAAATATTTTCATTAATTCATTTTTTATTAACTTAATCATCTTTTTTGTCACCTACTTTTTTCAAAAAGGCTTCTTCTGATGATATTTTCACTTCTTGAACTGAATAAATTTGATATCCATTTTCTATAAGTTTTTTTATTAGATTTGAAATATTTTCTTTTGAAATATATACTTTTATTATATTATCTTTTAGAAGTTCAAATTTATAATCAAAAATAAATTTTTCTATTTTATCTAAGCTATTTAATTTTAATTCATAAGAAACATTATTTTTTACATCTTTCTTAAAATTTTCAATGGTATCATTTGTAACTATTTTACCATCTTTTATTGCAATAATTCTATTACACAAATTATCAATTTCAGTTAAATTATGACTTGATATTAATATTGCCATTCCTTGTTGAGAAAGTTTTTTTATTAAATTTCTCATTTCAATTATTCCTTCAATATCTAATCCATTTGTTGGTTCATCTAAAATTAATAATTCTGGTTGATTTATAATTGCTTCTCCTATCGCTAATCTTTGTTTCATCCCTAATGAATATGTTGAAACTTTATCTTTTATTTGTTTTTCTAATCCTATAATTTTAATAACATCTTCAATTCTATTTTGAGAAATATTTTTATAATAATTAGCTGTAATTTTTAAATTGTCATAGCCAGATAAATACATATACAAATCTGGATTTTCAACAATAGCTCCTACCTTTTCTATTGCCTTCACAAAATTTTTTTCAATATCATACCCATTTATTTCTACATTTCCTGAAGATAATTTCATTAATCCTAATATTAATTTTATTATTGTAGATTTTCCAGCTCCATTAGGTCCAATGAAACCTACTACATCTCCTTTATTTATTGAAAAAGAGATATCATCAACAAGTATTTTTGATTTTATTTGCTTTTTTAATTTTGTACATTTTAATATTTCCATTAAAAGTTTCCTTTCATTACATATTTTTTACATCTTTATTTTTAAATATAATTGTAACCATAAAAATTATTATTAATAAGCTCATACTAGAAATAATTATAGCTTTGTTCAGTAATAGCCTACTTCCAAATAAATATTTACTTATATCCCAATTATAGATAAATATATATTTAGAAATATCATTTGTAAAATTTCTAAATGCTGATAAAAAATATATTCCAAGTGATATTAACACATTTAAAGCCATATTGTTAGTCATAATTCCAAATAATAAGCTAAAACTACTAAAAATTACATACATTAATATTTTAGTTAAAATAATTACATATATATACTGATCCAAATTTATAGTTTCAATGTTTTGAGAAAAACTATTATATCTTATTGCCTCTAATGAATAACTTTCAAATCCAAACAATATTCCACCAATCAAATACTGAAATAGTACTAAAATACATACTTCTATTGCAATAATAGTAAAATTTATTAATATTTTTGAACATAAAATCTTAATTCTTGTATATGGTTTTGTTAATACATTTTTTATAGTTCCAGTATAATATTCTTCTGAAATAGTAGTGCATGATAAATATATAATTAAAAAAATAATCAAGATTTCAAAATTGTCAAAAACTTTCATTAACAATATTCTAGCATCTTGTGGTATAATTGCATTTTTATTTTGAGAATTTAACAAAATATTATACTTTATATTGTTATCAATAGCATACTTTTCTAAGTTTATCCTTTCTATAACTTTTTCATAATCATCTTTTTTTATTGTTTGATTATTACTCTCTAAGTAATATTTATCTGCATTATATGCTCTTTGATATTGATTACTAATATCTTTTTCTTGAAAAGTTACTTTTTGAAATATATTGTATGATGTAATAATCAATAGTCCGAATAATTAGTAATATATAAATATCTTTTCTTTTAAATATTTTTATTAATTCATTTTTTATTAAATTTAACATATTTTTTCCTTTTAATACTATCATCTATAAATTTTTTTATATAAGATTTTTATATCATAAAAGCAGATATTTATCAATAATTATCTGCTTTATAACTTTATTTTAATGCAATAATTCTTCCTTTATTTGTTCAATAGAAATTGGACCTTCTCGTAAAATTTTCAATTCATTTGAAGTACAATCAACTATTGTACTCCCAATACCAAATGAAATTTCTCCTTCCATCATTCCATCTAAATTAGGACAACATCTTTCTATTTCATCTAAGTTTTTACATGTAGGTTCTCCACTTTGATTAGCACTACTCATAAAAAGTGGACTCCCTGTTTTTCTAATTAATTCTTCTAAGGCTTTTGATGTTGCCATTCTTACTGCAATGGTATCCCATCCATTAGTAATATACTCTGGTAGTCCTTCTTTTTTTCTTAAAACTAAAGTAATTGGTCCTGGCATAAATTTTCGAATTAACTTTTCTGTTCTAATATCTATTATTGCAATTTCTTTTATTTGTTCTTTATCTGCACACATTATTGGAAAAGGTTTTGTAATTGGTCTATTTTTCGTCTTTATTAATTTGTTATATGCATTTATTGAATTAATATGTGCACATACTCCAAATACAGTATCTGTTGGAACACTTATTACTCCATCATTTTTTAAGATTTCTGCTAACTTGTCAATTTCATTTTTATTGTATCTTTTCATGTTTTATCTCCTTATCATTCTTTCAATAAATATTATATCATAAAAATTAGCAAGCAATTAAAATACTTGCTTTTTTTTATATAAAACTAATTTGTTCATTTTGATATGTAATCCAGCTTTTCTGTTTTGCTTCTGCTATTTTATCTCCACTTTCATAATTACCAATTAAAAATGGAGAATCTTCATTATGTTTTCTCATGTTTTCAATGACTAAACCTTTATTAGAATTTGCATAACAATATTTGCATAAATGCCCACATGTGTTATAAGCTCCTATATCATTTCCCATAAGACAATTACATTCTTGCCTTAAATTTTTCTTTTTAGGTGGCTCTAATTTACAATTAATTGATTTTTCTATAATTTCTTGACTCATACAACCATTACATTTTAAACCATATTCTGATAAGAAATTCTTTTCGCAACAAGCATGAATTGTAATATTGTTTGATTTTCCTATTTTAGCAAATTCTTTTGCTATTCTAATTTGTTCTTCTTTTGTTGGAGGGCGCAAATCTGGTGCATTTCTTTTAACTTTTTCGTACAAATCTAAAAAGCTAATTGTACAATTATGAGTATATCCTTTAAGCTGTTCTGCCATATCTTTAAAACATTTTATGTGTTTTTCTACATTAAATTCTTTGTTTATAAAAATTGGATCATATCTCCAACCAATAGAATCTATGCCTATATGATTTGATAATTTCTTAAAACTTTCTATCACTTTTTCTTTATCTGGTACAACTGGTTCAATATCTTTTACGTAAGGTGTAATTGTTACAAACCAATATTGTCTGTAAATATCCAGTTCATCTAAATATTTTAGCATAGGCTCTGGATTTTTAGTACAAAAAGCTAAACAATCTACTACATTTGGTGATAAACTATATTTTGTTACTTGTGAGGGGTTATATGGATTTCTTACTAATACATATCCTTCTCTTATTCTATTCATTAACCATTTTGAATAAAATGCTGGTATATCTGTTCTGCATCCTGTATTTATTATCATTTTTATTTACTCCTTTAAATCTTCTATTATTTTGTTTGTATCTTCATCAAACGAAATTGTTTTATTTTCTATTTCTAACATTGGACTTGGATAATCTTTATTTATTCTAATAAGTGTTGTTCGTAAATTATTTGCTGTCATTTGCTCAAAAGGAAATCTAATAATTCCTGGTGTATTAAATCCAACTCCTATTTCTAATAATACCACATTCTTATTTTAAATTTTATTTAAAAATTCATTATATCTTTGTGACATTTCATACCAATTTTTGTCTTGAACAAAATTTTCATCTTTTCTTAAATTCATATCCATATTGCCACCACACACAGGACATTTCATTACTAATTAAGAGATATGGAAAAATCTAATCTTATTCATCGTGAAGTTTTTGCTGAAGTTCCACCTAGAGTTGAATATTCTCTTACAGATACTGGTTGGAGCTTAAAGCCTATTTTAGATTCTATGGTTCAATGGGGGAATAATTATCTTGAAATGCAAAAATAGCAGTACATTAAACTGCTATTTTGTTTTATAATTTGTAATTTATTTCTTGGTATGTGCTGTAATAATTGTATAACTATGTGAATTAACAGTTATTATTATATTATCAACTTCACAATACCAATTCTTCCCTTGCTTATAAATATTACAATTATTATCTAATATTTTTTCCTTGCAATATTTAACTACATTTTCAGTATTTATTTTTAGATTTCTTTTAATCCTATCTATTCCAATTTCAGTAGTATGAAGTTTATCTATATTTGATAACAATATTTCCTTACTTTCCATTTTTTATGTCTCCTCTATCTATTGTAATTTGTTATTTAATTAACTTTTCAAATGAATTAACATTTAATATAATATTAGATATAAATTTTCCTTTATAGAAATTAGCCCAATTATTAAAAATACAAGGTACATTCTTTGCTTTTTCTAACGAATCTATTTTTATAAAATTAATTTTTATATTATTTTCCTTTGCATAATTTGATAATTCATTTACTTCATATTCTACATAAGGACATTCATTGCTATAATAAATAGTGAAATTTTGATTATCTATTTTCATAGTTCTTGCATTATCATTGAATCTAGGGGTTTCGCTATCATCAAATTGTAATGCTAATAGTTCATAATCTCCAATAGTATCTACAACTTTAAATCCATAATGTTCAAAAAATTTCTTTTCTCCAATAAAAGGCTTTTTCTTTTTAGAAACCAAAGTACATATTCCACTTTTACCTTTTTCTTTAGAATCGTTTATTGCATACTCTAGTAATTCTTTTCCAATTCCTTTACCCTTAAAACTTCCCGCTACCCATAAACAATAAATATATTCATAGTTTTTACCACTAATAGGAATCCAAGCAGTTTCTAATGGCTCATATTCAATAAATATCTTTCCTCTTGCATTTAATTTTCTAAAAATATGCCCATCTTTTAATTTACTTTTTATCCATTCTTTTTTACTATCAACTCCTGCTTGATGCTTTTTATCTCCTATTGCACAACATATATGTTCCTCATCAATGTTCTCTAATGTTAAATTTATATATTCATTCATCTTCTTAATCCTCCATATAAATTACTAAATTGTAATTTAGCGAATAGTATGTGCTGTAATTATCGTATAACTATATGAGTTAATAGTTATCTTTATATTATCTATTTCACAATACCAATTCTTACCTTGCTTATAGATATTACAATTCTTGTCTAAAACTTTATTTTTACAATGTTCAACTACATCATTTGTATCTATTTTAAGGTTTTTCTTAATTCTATCAATACCCATTTCAGTAGTATGAACTTTATCTATATTTGATAACAATACTTCTTTATCCATATACTATCAACTCCTTAAATTGTAATTTATAGTTCTACTAAACTATCTTCATAATCTTTAACATAGTATTTTATATTTTTTGTTCCCTTTGAAATAATAGTATGTCCTTCTTCTTCAAGTAGTCTTTTTTGTAGTTCTATTGCTTCAGGATATTTTATATTTAATTCTCCATCAGATTTTAAAGTTCGCCAATAAGGTGTAATATCAGTATTTCTTTGATAACTAGCCCAAGCAACTATATTTACAAATATTCCTGCTGTCATTGGATCGGTAAAATCAGCATTATTTTGTTTGGCAAGATAATCTCTCATTTGACTAACTGTTATTAGTTTTCCTTTTGGTACTTTTTTCATTAACTCATCATAGTAAATTGGTGGTGCGAAAAACATTTTAATTCCACCATATTTTTTTATTGTTTTTTCATCTTCAACAACTTGTATTTTAGGCATATCTTTATTATTTCTCATCATAGTATTAAAATCTTTTTTATTTTCATTTGCCATATTATTACTCCTCCAATTCTTTCTGCAAATTACTATTTTTTATCCTATTTTTCTTCTCTCAAACTTCATACTAGATAACATCTGATTTTCTCGGCATTACTATTGCTGCAATAATATAAGCTACTATCCCACTTCCTGCACAAGTAATAAATAAAGTCCAAGCTAATCTCACAAGTGTTGGATCAATGTCAAAATATTCAGCAATTCCTCCACATACACCATCTAATTTCTTTCCCTGTTCTATTTTACATAATCTTTTCTTCATATTCCTAACCTTAATTATTTATAGTTACATTTCCACAATTGCAATGTACTTTTAATGTAATTTCTGCATTTCTATTATTTTTATTTATATTGGCGCTTCCAAGATCAACATTTGCATCTATATATATGTCATTAGCATTGTTAATATCAACATTTCCTAAATCTGCTTTTATACTAGAATCTTCCTTTATAGATAAAGTATCAATTTTGACATTACCACAGTCTGCTTCTATATCACATTTATTCAATATTTCTTTTATATCTATATTTCCATAATCGCATTTTAAAACTGCATTTTTAATTTTTCCTAATTCAACATCTCCTGCATTGCAGTCTATATTTACTGTTGCATTTTCAAAATTTGCCATTTCACATTTTCCATAATCATTATTTACTTTTATCTCATTTTCATAATTTGAAGGTATATATATTATAATATCATTTTTTGCTACTCCAAAATTAAAGAAAACAAAACTTCTTCTTTGATGCGTATTATCTATGCTTAATTTTCCACTATTTAATTCGACTTGTGCATCTCCTTCGTTTTCACCATAAAGAACAACTTGAATATAATCACCTTCTGATTCCTTAACAATAACATCTCCTGCATCTTGTTTTATATCTATATTTTTAATATTTTCTAATTCAAATTGTTTATCATAAATAATGTTTGTACTTTTAGAACCTATGCTAAATATTCCATTTCTAAAGTTTGTTCCACCTTTTAAAGACATTACCAAAAACATTACTAAAAAGAATACTATAATAGAAAGTAAAATTATTAGAGTAATAATAAAACCTTTATTCTTCATCTTCATCATCCTCCTTTAGCGTAAAAATAAGTTTTACAATTTGATTAACCATTCCAATAATTATAAATATTACCCAAGTAATATGCCAAGCCATTGTTGTAAAACTTATTATAAAATATAGTGCTACACCTATTCCACCAATAATATCATTGATTTGTTTTACTATTTTATCTTGCTTTTCTTCCTCTTTTGTCTTTTCAAATTTTGGAACTGACATATAATGTTTTACAATTCTAGTTGCTCCCCATCCAATTAGTATTAAGAAAGTGCATCCTACTACAACAGGATTCCACTTCAACACAGTAGTTCCTATTCCTGCATAAGCTATTGCAATAAAAAATATTAGAATCGAACTACTAACTATTTCAGCAGATTTCCTTTTCATTTGGTTTTTAGTCATATTTTCATAATTATCTTCATCATCTTTTCCTCGTGTAAAAAGATGTTTCTTTGCTTCATTCCAATTAAATTCATTACTATTTTCATTATTAGCTGTTTCTTGTTCTTCTTTTTCCCCAGCTAATAATTCAGTAGGTGATATTCCATATAGTTCACATAGTGGCAGTATCTTATCAAAATCTGGTGTACTTTGATTTGTTTCCCATTTTGATACTGTTTGCCTTGTTACATTTAATTTTTCTGCTACATCATCTTGTGTTAAATTTTTTGTTTTTCTTAAATTTAATAATTTTTCTCCTAAATTCATTTATTTTTCCTCCATTTCTGCTTAAAATTATACCTCTTTTTTCAGTTGCTTTCTATCAAGTCGAGTTGGAACTTTAGCAACTCAAGTTAACATTTCAGTATTTTCAAGCATTTGAGAGGTCTTATTTTGTCTATTATTTTAGAATATCTTTTATTTGATTATTTTAAAATAAGATTTTGTTAATAGTTTCATTATAAATTCGATTGAATCATACTAACAAAATCTCAAGTTCATTTTATTCCCTATCTTATAAATTGTAATTTCTCACTATCATTAACATGACTCTTTTTCAACTTTATTCATATAGAAATTATATATTTTATTGTTTGCTATATTCATAAGTTTAGCTAATATTATGCTTAATCCAATTACTAGAATAGCATATAAATAATCAACTCTACAATAAAAGCGAGGATTTCTCAATAAATACATAACTAATCCATGATATAAATAAATTTCAAAAGATATATTTCCCAAAAAAGTAAATACCTTATCATTCAATCTCATTTTTTCTAATATAGTAAACAATACAAAAAGTAATGCTATACAAATAATATTCATATTTATAACAGGAATAGGCTCTCTCATTATATCGTCTGCTAGATCTGTATCGTTTATTATATCCATAATGGCATATCCACTTGTGAAGAATTGAATCCCTATTATTGCAAATAATATAATTGAAAGCATAATTGCATATCTAATTATTTTATTTTTGTCTTTTAATGTTATTGCATATTTTTCTTTATAACTTGCCCAATATATACCTATAAAAAATGCAAAACAGGAATTAACCCACCAATTATTAAAACCTAAAATATTATTAACAACTATGCAATATAAAATAGTTCCACCAAATACTGCAATATTTATCATTTTTTTCTTTTTTAGAAACTTGGCTGATAAATAAAAAACTACATATAAACTAATAATTGCTAACATATACCACGAAAATCTTACAACTGGCTCTCCTTCAACTAAAGAATTAAAAATTTTTCTAGGTGTTAATTGTCCAGTTAATAGATATGCTAAAATAGTAAATATAATTGCTATTATATATGGTATAACTATTTTCATTATTCTTTTATTCAAAAAGTCTTTTAGATAATTTTCTTTTTTTAGATAGCTTATCATTAGTCCATATCCTGAATAAAAGAAAAATGCTGAAACTGCAATAACTCCTACTATTGTAAATACTTTAAGTAGAATTGTTTCTTTTATATAAATAGACAAGTGGTGTATTATTATCAATAATGCCAATAGTCCCT
>OGFF01001014.1_pt1 | contig 33531 bp, 25 predicted proteins | sample 1570751 | NCBI WGS metagenome assembly OGFF01 (sample SAMEA2581951, study PRJEB24529) | metagenome | biome: Human gut stool | place: China | collected 2011 | reverse complement strand
TGTTGCCCTCGGTGGTGTCGAAGTGGCCGTTGGAGGGGATGGTGAAGACCTTGCCGGGATGACGCTGGGCCAGGATCTTCTTCACGATCTCCATCAGGACGGACTCAGCGGCACGGCCCTGCTGAATGATGAAGGCGTTGGGGCGCTCCATCTGAGCAGCGCCGCCATTGAACAGGCCGCCCTCGTACTCGCAGAGATAGACCTCGTCCATCATCTTCTCGATGTCACGGCAATCGGTGCGGACCAGGTCGATGACCTTCTTCCAGTTCTTCTCGCCGCCGCGCTCGAAAATGTCGCGGAAGGTATCCAGCAGCACATAGTAGCCGGTGTTGCGGCCGTAGGCCTCGTCGCCCAGGAACAGGGTCGCCCACTGCTGGTTGGTCATTGCGGTGGTACCGGAGTCAGACAGCATATCCACAGTCAGCATGCCGGAGGGGAACGCAAACTCATTCCAGTGCGTAGCGTTCAGAGCGCGCTCGCGCTGTTCAACGGTAGCCTGAGGAAGATCACGCACCACATATGCGCAGTGCTGAGGCATCGTCACGTTCAGAGGATAGTGCTTCGCATTCTTGTCCATTTTGTTTACCTCCATAATTTGGCGTTTTCCGCCTGTTTTTTTGGAGATACCCCGGTCGTCGAAGAGCGGGCTTCCCATTTCCCGCTCTGCGCCTGGCGGACAGTATCCGATACAAAAGAATCGTGGAGCGGCTCGTTCCAGGCTGCCTGAATAGAACGCCAAGCAGGGATCCTGTCACCGCCCCTTTCCTGTTGTGCGATTATTTTATCATGTTTTTTAAGGGTCGTCAACTTTTATTGCGATTTTTTTGCATATCTTCAATATTTTTTACGCTGTTTAGCTGTTTAAATTTATATATTTTGCACGTTTCCTCGATGGGCGGATAATAATTTTTTCTCATTATTTTTTACTTTGACAATACGACTTTCTCATATATAATATTTTCATAGCCTGAAAATATGCAAAATGAAACGGAGGAATCTTATGACGTCCTCTTCCAACCTGATTCTTCAGCATTACATCAAGCTAACCGAATTTTTGGGAAAAGCGCTGGGTCCCGACTATGAAGTGGCCCTCCACGATCTGACCCGGAAGGACCGTTCCATCATCGCCATCGCCAATAATTATATCAGCGGCCGGGAGGTCGGCGCACCTCTGACCAATATGGCCCTGAGTAGTCTCCGGGACAAGAGCTACGAGCGCATGGACTATCATCTTCACTATTACAGCATCAACGTCAACGGTAAGGACCTCCGATCCAGCACCTTTTTCATCAAGGACAGCGGCAAGCTCATCGGCCTGCTGTGCATCAACTTTGACGACAGCCGCTATCGGGCCATCAGCGACCATATCCTGAAGCTGTGCCACCCGGACCTGTTCGTAACCGATGTGCTGGCACAGCCGCTGCCAGAGAGTGAAGATGACATATCCGCCCGATCCTCCCCGGAAAAATTCCGCAACTCCGCAGATGCGGTGGCTTTGGACGCCATCAACCGGGAGTTGGAACGGATGGGGGTCACGCCCGGCCACCTCACCCACAGCGAGCGGCTTCAGGTCATCACTTCTCTGGAATCCGCCGGCATTTTTCTGCTGAAGGGCGCCATTAAAAGCGCCGCGGCCGCCCTCGGCTGTTCCACCGCCAGCATTTACCGCTACCTCTCCCAGATCAACCCCTCTGACTAAGCCCGAAAGCACTGAAAAGGCCGAAGTGTACCCCTTAATTTATATGTGTATCAAAATCACCTCCGCCGAAAACGACGGAGGTGATTTGATTCTTTATGTTCCGCTCTCGCCGTAGTTGCTCAGCACGCGGGCAGAGGGATCGTTGACGTCGCAGCCCTTCCAGCTCTTATTTGGCATCCAGAAGTCCTTCACCATGGGGGCCTGGCCGGGATAGTACTTCTCGAAGATCTCCCGGTACAGCAGGGATTCCTTGGTGAACGGCTGGGCAAAATCGTATTTCTTCCGCTTTTCCTCAAACTCGGCGTCGGTGTACTTGGTCTCGGCGTACTCCTTCAGGTCGTCCACCATGGAGTGGCCCACGGCGTCGGAGAAGGCGGCCTTCTGGCGCCAGAGGATGTCGTCAGGCAGCAGGTGGTCCTTTTCAAAGGCGTGGCGCAGAAGGTACTTACCCATGTCATAGGTATTGACCTTCATGGCCGGGTCGATGCTCATGACATACTTCACGAAATCCAGATCACCGAAGGGCACCCGGGCCTCGATGGAGTTGGCGGAAATGCAGCGGTCCGCCCGGAGCACATCGTACATATACAGCTCGTCCACCCGTTTCTTCGCCTCCTGCTGGAAGGCTTCGGGGGAAGGGGCAAAATCCGTATACTTGTAGCCGAACAGCTCATCGCTGATCTCGCCGGTCAGCAAGACACGGATATCCGTCTGCTCGTGGATGGCCTTGCAGCAGAGGTACATGCCCATGCTGGCCCGGATGGTGGTGATGTCATAGGTCCCCAGCAGGGAGATCACCTCTTCCAGCGTATCCAGCACCTGCTGGCGGGTCATATATACCTCGGTGTGATCCGCGCCGATGTAATCCGCCACTTCTCTGGCGTATTTCAGATCAATGGCATCCTTGTCCATTCCGATGGCGAAAGTACGGATCTTCTTTCCCAGCACCAGTGCGCTGATGGCGCACACCAGAGAGGAATCCAGTCCGCCGGAGAGCAGGAAGCCCAGAGGGGCGTCGGCGTCCAGCCGCTTGTCCACACCGGCGATCAGCTTGTTGCGGATGGTGTGACAGACGGTTTCCAGATCGTCATGGCAGTAGTCCGTGACGGTGGTGAGGTCGGCGTAGCGGACGAACTTGCCGTCTGCGTAATAATGCCCCGGCGGGAAGGGGCAGACCTCCTTGCACAGGCCGATAAGGTTCTTGGCCTCGCTGGCGAACACGATGCCGCCGTCATCCAGATAGCCGTAGAACAGCGGCCGGATGCCGATGGGGTCCCGGGCGGCGATGAGGGAATCCGTCTTGTGGTCATAGATGATCATGGCAAACTCCGCGTCCAGCTTGGCAAACATAGAAAGGCCGTATTCCCGGTACAACGGCAGAATGATCTCGCAGTCGCTGCCGCTCTTGAATTCGTAGCCCTTCTCCGTCAGCTGCCGCTTCAGGGGACGGAAGCCGTACAACTCCCCGTTGCACACCACCATATCGCCGTCCAGCTCAAAGGGCTGCATGCCGGCCTCGGTCAGGCCCATGATGGCCAGCCGGTGGAAGCACAGCCAGCCGGAGCCGGTGTCCATGATCCGGGACATATCAGGCCCCCGGGAGAGGGTCCGGTCGAAATACTCCCAAATCTCATGCTTGTCCAGTTTTTTCGTGGAAAATCCCATAATTGCGCACATAAAAAGCACCTCCGAATACAAAAAAGCAGCGAACGATCCTAAAATTTTAGGACGAATCGCTGCCGCATCCGTGGTGCCACCTAATTTGCCGGTCACAAAACCGGCCCCTTTATGAGGTTCCAACAAACCCCTGTGCTTTAACGCCGCACGCCGCGTCTCTCCTACTGGGCTGCCGCCGTTCAGATCGCTGCTCCCGAGTGTTATTCCCGTTGCCCCGTTGTACCGGGCTTTCACCATCCCCGGCTCGCTGTGACCGTTTGGCCACGGTACTTGTCTCGATCCACGCATTTTCAATATGGCCGGAGCGTTGGCCCGCTCCGAAATTGATGGACTGATTATAGCCCCGCGCAGTTCATCCGTCAAGATTTCAGATGTCAAATTTTCCGCGCTTTTCCTACCAATTTTATGTGTATTTACAACAAGGACAGTTGTTTCTCTTGACACCCCTCTTTAAATGTGTCATGCTGAAAAAAATGACACAGGAGGGATCAATATGCAGAGGATCAGCTGGATCGGCGTAGGCATCATGGGGAAAGCCATGGTGCGGAACCTGATGAAAGCGGGCTACAAGGTCCACATTTATGCCCGTCACCCGGAAAAAGTGGCAGACGTGGTATCCGAGGGTGCCGTACCCCACGGCAGCATTGCGGAGTGCGTAAAGGCCAGCGAGGTGGTCATCACCATGGTGGGCTTCCCCAAGGATGTGGAGGAGGTCTACTTTGCCCCCGGCAATATTCTGGACAGCGCCGCCAAGGGTATGACGCTCATCGACATGACCACCACCAGCCCCACCCTGGCCCAGCGGATCTACCAAGAGGGCGCCGCCCGGGGACTGCGAGTGCTGGACGCCCCCGTCACCGGCGGTGACAGCGGGGCCCGTGCTGGAACGCTTTCCATTCTGGTAGGCGGCGATCAGGCAGATTTCGACGCTTGCCTCCCCATTTTCCAGGCAATGGGCACTAACATCACCTATTTCGGTCCCGCAGGCTGCGGCCAACACGCCAAAATGGCCAATCAGATCATGATCGCCGGGGCGCTTTCCGGCGTGTGTGAGGCTCTGACCTACGCCAAGGCGGAGGGGTTAGACGGGAATACTTTGCTGGGCGCCGTATCCACCGGAGCCGCTGGCAGCAAGCAGCTGGACTTTCAGGGCAAGAAGATCCTGACAGGTGACTTTGCCCCCGGCTTCTTCATGAAGCACTTTGTGAAAGATATGCGCCTTGCGGAAGAGGAAGCAGAAAACGCCGGGCTGGATCTGAATGTTTTGCAGCAGGCGCTTTCCAACTGTCAATCCTTGATCGACCGAGGCTGCGGTGATCTGGGCACTCAGGCTCTGATCAAATTCTACGAAAAATAACAGATGAAAACAGGGGGCACAGCGTCAGCGCTGTGCCTCCTGTTCATCCCAACTGTCAATCCGTCTCTTTACGAATCGGTTGAATTTCCAAATAGTAATGGGGCTGGTTCAAGTCCAGCGTCACCTCCGTAACGCCGTTTTCCGGATCAAAGCCGAAGTTCTGACCTGTGATTTGGACGTTTTCTGCATGGGTAACGGAGGCCGTCTGAGCCGTGAAGGTCAGCGTGGAATCCAGCGTGGTCATCAGATCATATCCCTGTAAATTCCGATGCTCTGAGCCGGAACAGGCAAAGTCGAAGCTGGGAGCCTTCCAGTACCGTGCCGTCACCTCCGCCGTACCGCCAGTCGGAACGGTAACCTCCGTTTTCAGATACAGTACCCGATCCACAGACAGCACCTCGTCCATCAGTTCATCCAGCCGTCCGCTGTCATAACGGTCCACCGGTTTATCCGACAACAGGCCGTATTGCTCCAACGCCCGCTCCGCCAGCAAGCAATAAGTTTCCGGGTTCAAAATCTCCGCCGCCTCGCTGAGCCAGCCGTAATAGCCAGGATTTTCTTCCATTGTGTCAAGGATCTCCCAGCACAGGGTCAGCAGCACCTCATGAAGCGTAGTCGCACTCCGGGTAACGGTACAGGAAACACCGTCGATCTCCTCGCCGGGATCGCAGCCGCCGTCCCGATAGCCTTGTAATGTGTAGCCCGTCAGGTCCGCCCCGATCACGATCAGCTTCTTGCAGATTTTACTCTGCCGCTGACCGTCAGGTACAAAATAGCTGTAAGTGATCTCTCCGGTGCGTTCATCCCAGCCGTACCCCTCAAAGCCGTAGGACAGTACCGTGGTACGGGTTTCATCCGCCGTAAACGTCACCGCCTGAGTAGCCGCCTGATACTGTTCCGTAGGCGCTTCAAAATCCGTAAAGGTGTAGACTGTGACCGGAATATCCGTCGGCGCTTGCGTCCCGGTGGCTGCTTCCCGGTAACCGCCGCCGTCCAGAAGTGTCTGATAATCCGTCCATTGGCTGGGATATCGCAGATTCAGGGTAGAAGTGTCACCGCCGCCGGCGCCGCCAAAGCCGCCCGCATAATCGCCGATGACCAGCTCCGCCCCCACTGTCTCTCCGTTCACCGTCAGACCGGGATCTATGGAAAACAGATCCTTGATCCCGCCCACAATGGGATACAGCAGGGTCAGTGTCACATCCGTATCGGTTGGATTGCTGAGGATATAACCGTCCGTTATCGCCGCGCCCCACTGGGAGGCGTACCCCTCCGGGTCCGTCCGGGGGGTAAAATCCCAATCCGTGTGGCGTTCCGCCGTCACGCCGGGATTTTCGTCTGCCGTGGTCAGGGGCAGCACCGGCCCGGCGTAGGACATGAACGCCACAGCGTCCGCAGCGCTGTCCGCATTATTGATCCCGCTGCCGCCTGCGCTGGCTCCATGACCGCGAAAGCCGCCGGTGACCAGATAGGCGGCTCCCGCCCCGCAGAGCACCATCAAGCAGGCCGCCGCAGCCGCATACCGCCGCCAGACGGGCCGCTTTTTCACGGGGGTCTCAGCGGCCGTCTCGATCAGATCCTCATCCACCAAGCCAATGGCCCGGAACAATCGCTCCGCTTTCATACCGTGATCCCCTCCTTTTCCAAAAATGCCCGCAGCGCCTTTCTCGTGCGGAACAGGACAGATTTTACCCGGCTCTCGCCGCAATCCAGACGCTTTGCGATGGCGGCGATATCCTCGCCGTACCAGTAGCGCCGCAGGAAGATATACCGGTTATCCGTCGTCTGTCCCCGCAGAAACGCGCTGACACATTCCGCCAAAGCCCGCTCCTCCGCCGCCTGCTCCGGTCCCCGATGGTCTGGGATGCACTCGTCCAGTTCCCCCAGCAGCGTCTCCATACCCGCGCCCCGGCTTTGGGTCCGCCCCGCCTTCCAGCGGTCCAGCGACAGGTTCCGGGTGATCCGCCCCAGCCAGGCCCGAAGTGCACCTGGTCGCTCCGGCGGTATGGCGTTCCAGGCCCGGAAATAAGTATCGTTAACGCACTCTTCCGCATCGTGATGGCTGCGGAGGATATTCCAGGACAGAGCATGGAGAAAGCTGCCGTACTTCCCGGCGGTAGCCGTAATGGCTCCCTGATCCCGGTCCCAGTAGAGGTCAATGATCTGCGTATCGTCCATAGCTGTGCCTCCTTTTTGTCTCTCTGCCCATATAGACGAGAAATCCGTGCGTTCCGTCGCGTAAAAAACAAAAAATTCTCCGGGGAATCTTCCCCGGAGAATATGGTATCAGATTTTCATACCAGCATCAATCGTTCAGCGGCCCGCCGCGTTCTGATAAGGGTCCAGAAAGGGGGTCGGTGCCTTCCGATAGGTAGCCAGACTGACTCCAACCAATGCAGCAGCGCAGGCAATGGCGCCGGGGACCGTAGGCCCGAGGCCGAAGGGCACCCCCGCCAGTTTCCAGCCTACACAGACCGTGAAACCCGCCACCATACCGGCGATGATGCCGGCCTTGGTGGCCTTTTTCCAATACAGCGCCGCAAATGCCGGCAGTCCCGCCGCCGCCGCGTAAAAGCTCCACGCGAACATCAGGATGCTGTAAGCGTTTTTGATGTACAGGGCGATCACCAGCGCTCCCAAGGGTAGGATCACCGCGAACACGCGGGTCAACCGCAGTTCCTTTTTCTCAGAAATATTGGGATTGAACACCTTATAAATATCGTGGACGCAGGTCTGCACGGAGACGATCAGGTAGCTGTCCGCCGTAGACATGATGACGGACAGAATCCCCGCCAGTGCCAGACCCGTCAGGCCCACCGGCAGGATCTCAATGGCCAGAGCCGGGACCACCGCGTCCGTAGAGCCGTACTGGGCCAGCTTTTCCGCCGGCACCAGCTGATGTGCCACCACGCCCATGAACCACACCAGTGGAATGGTAAGTCCATAGGCCAGCGTCCCCAGAAACAGCCCCTCCTTGGCCGCCTTCTGGCTCTTGGCAGCGAAGGCCCGCTGCCACATTTCCGCTCCCGCCAGAGTAAAGACGAAATAGGTGATGATGTCGCCCACGATGCCGCCATCCAGATAGGGCTTTGCTAATTCCGGAGCAAGCCCCTCCAAAAAGGCGGACAAGCCGCCCAGCTTAACCAGAGATGCCGAGGGGATCAGAATGTAGACAAACAGGATCAGCATGACAAACTGGAATACATCCGTATAGATCACGCCGAACAGGCCGGAGGTGGCCGTATAGACTATAAACACGACACAGGCGATGAGTGCGCCCATCTCGTAGGAAATTCCGATCTCATTGCCCAGCATGTTGATGATGGTGGCGGTGGCCGTCACCTGCGAGGCCACAGTGCCCATCATGGTAAAGGCGATCAGGCCGCCTAAAATCACCTTGGTGGTCTTGCCGAAGCGCTGCTCAAAAAGGTCCGGGATTGAGGTCACATGGAACGTAGTGCCCACTGCGGAGATCCGCCCGGCAAAGCCGGAGAAAATAAACATACCCAGAAGATAGGGCAGTGCCGTCATAATGGCCTTGAAGCCGCTGGAATAGGCCACGCCCGCCCGGCCCATAAGGCCGCTGCCGCCAATGATGGTGGCGCACACGGTAGCCATCAGCACCAGTGGACCGAAGGACCGGCCGCCCAGATAGTAGTCGTCCATGCTCTGAACTTTCTTGACCACCACCACGCCGATCAAAACCATGGAAATCAGGTAGGCTGCGATGATGATGAGGTCGATTGCGTGAAGTTGATTGTGAACCATAGGCTGCTCCTTTCCGATCAGGGACCCATACCGGATCCGGTTTTCTGCTCCGTGTTCAGGAAGCGTTCCACCGCCTCCTTCGCTTTCTTTTCGCCCACAAAAATAACGATATCCCCGGCATACAGCTCCGCGTAGGGGCCGGGGGAAAGAATATCCGTGGTGCCCCGGCGGATGGCAGCCACCGTAGCGCCGGTAGCCTGCCAGAATCGCAGGTCACCCAAATTTTTTCCGATGCCGTACCAGCCATCCGGCACCCGGCAGCTAAACGTAGGCAGCGTCTCCGCCGGTTGAACAGGATAGAGGGTATCCTCCAGAATACTCTGGCACAGTTCCCCCATGCGGCGGTTCAGCGCCTCCTTTTCCTCGATCAGTTCCCGCAGCTTCCGGCGTTTGCTCATCAGATCCGCCCGGTTCTCAAAATTTCGCAGATAGCGCTTGGCATTGTCCGCAGAGAGTACATATACGCCGCTCTGCTCCTTCACCGCTACCACCCGCATATCACTGAGAAGCTGGATGGCCCGCCGGACAGTCTCCGGCGACACCTCGTATTCCGATGAGAGCTTGGACCGACCGGAGATTTTTTCTCCTTCCCGCAGTTCTCCCGCCGCGATCCGCTCAGCCACAGAGATTGCAATCCGCATATACTGGGTCAGTCCGTCATTGTCCATAAAGCTCACTCCTTTATTCATACGCCTATTATACAAACTGACAACCTTGATTGCAAGAAAAGTTTTTAGTTTTTACAAAATTTTTACGTCACTTTACGCAACACGAATCCATTTCAATTCCCGTTTTACACAGCTCTTATAAAACGTGCCCAGTCCCATAGGCTGTCTTGCCAGTCATACGCCCGTCATTGCAAAAAACAGAGGTATGCATCAAATCAACGCATACCTCTAAAATTAAATAGGTGTCAGCGGAAGCTAATCAGGGCCTTCCGTCTTTTGATCTTAACTCATCATGCCTTATTTTCCACGGTTCCGGGCCCGGCGGGCCGTAGAGGAACCGATTCCCAGCTCGATCCGGTATTTTGCCACGGTGCGGCGGGCCAGGAAAATCCCCTCCGCCGCCAGCAGGTCGCAAAGTGTCTGATCGCTGAGAGGATGGCCGGAATCCTCATCCTTGAAGCGAAGCAGCATCCGCTGCTTCACCGCCTGACGGGACAGCCCCTGCTGTCCCACCGCCCGACTGAAAAAGTATCGCAGCGGATAGATTCCCTGACGGCATTGCAGGTATTTATCCCGCACGGCACGGGAAACGGTGGAAGGGTGCAGGTCCAGCGTTTCCGCCAGAGAGGACAGCTTCATAGGTGACAGTTCCGCAGTCTGCCCGGAAAAGAATGGTCTCTGCACGTCCAGAATGGCCTGCGCGCAGCGGCGCAGGGTGCTGCCCCGGCGTTCCAGACTGTCCAGCAGCCATTTGGTCTGCCGCAGCTTCTCCTTTAAATAAGTGCGGGCCTCCGGATCGTCACTCTCCTTGGCCATACTGCTGTAATAAGGGTTCACAGTGACCTTTGGAAGATAGTATTCGTTCAGCAGCACCTGCAATTCCCCTTCCAACTCCACAATGAACACATCCGGCCGGACGTAGAGGGTTGGTTCTGCCGGCTGAAACGCCTGACCGGGGTGAGGATCCAAGGCAGCGATGGCCTTCTCCGCCGCCTGAATTTCAGAGATACTGGCCCCAAGGGCCTTGGTGATGGGCCCATAGTGGCTGCGGCTCAGTTCCGTGAGGAACCGTGCGGCAATGTCCATGGCGTAGGGGACGTTGTCCTTCCGGCGGCTCAGCTGAAGCACCAGACACTCCGACAGATCCCGGGCGCCCACACCGGCAGGCTCCAAGGACTGAATCGTATCCAGTGCCTGATCTACCATCGTCTGGGGGATCTTCATTTCTGTCAGGCCGTCCAGATCCTCCTGCGTCAGATATCCGTCCTCGTCCACCAGCTCCGCCATATATTTACACAGGGCCAGCATGGGCTTCGGCAGTCGTTTCCGTTCCAACTGATCGCAGAGAAACGCAGACAGGCTGTCCAGCTCCTTATCAGTCGCTCCCGGCTCCGGTGGGGCATCCTCCTCATGGGCAAAGGAGGTCCCAAAGGTCCCCGCGTCCAGCCAACTGGCTTTCTGCCGCAGCTCCGCATAGGCAGAGCGAAGCTCCGAGGCCTCCGAAAGTTCCAAGGTGGGATTCTCCTCGGAGAGATTCCCCAGATAGTCCAGCAACTCCTGAGAATTCATCTGCAAGACTTCCATGGATTGCAGTAGCTGCGGCGTCAGCTTCAGCTCCTGCCGCAGTTCTGTTTTTAAAGAAATGAGATTCATAACAGCTTCATTCCTTCCGGTCCTTCACATATTTGGCGATTTTCCGGACAGCGGTGGCCTGAGAGATGCCCAGTTCCTTCGCCACAGCCACCGTGGTGCCGCAGCGGCGGTAGGAATCCCGGATGATCTGTCCCTCGAAGGCATCCATCCGCTCCGCCAGAGTCCCCTCCTGAGAGGGGAGGTCCGGTGCGCTGCCGCCGCTGTTGTATTCCAGCGGCAGGGCCGTAATGTCCAAAATCGGATTCTGGGCGGTGATGACCAGCCGTTCCATCAGGTTTTCCAGCTGACGCACATTGCCGGGCCAGGGATATTGCTCCAGAAAGGCCACAAACCGGGGACTTAACGCCAGCTGCTTGCCGTATTCCTTGCAGAACCGCTCCAAAAACTGATGCGCCATAGGCAGGATATCCTCAGGGCGCTGCCGCAGAGGGGGAATGTGGACCCGGATGACGTTCAGCCGGTAGAAAAGGTCCGAACGGAACAGCCCCCGCTGCACCTCCTCCTCCAGATTGCGGTTAGTGGCCACCAACAGACGGAAATCCAACTCAATGCGCTTGGTGCCGGACACCCGCTCGATGGTCTTTTCCTGAATGAGCTGCAGCAGCTTAGATTGAATATGAGGCGGCAGCTCTCCGATCTCATCCAGAAACAGGGTGCCGTGGTTGGCCAGCTCGATCTTACCAATCTTACCGGCAGAGGCCGCGCCGGTAAAGGCTCCCTTTTCATAGCCGAACAGCTCGGATTCAATGAGGTTTTCATGGAGCACCGCGCAGTTGACCTCGATAAAGGGGCCGTTGGCCCGGTTGCTGATGGCGTGGATGGCCTTGGCCACTGCGCTTTTGCCCACGCCGGTCTCCCCGGTGATGAGAATATTGGCCTTCGTGTTGGCGGTATTCAGGATCAGTGTCCATAACCGCTGCATGGCAGGGCTCTTCACCACCAGATCCGTGGCGGTGGCCCGGAGCCGCAGTTCCGCGATCTCCTGCGTATACTGCTGCAAGGAGTCCTGTAAATGCCGGTAGTTCTGCTGAATGGTGTTGATCTGCTCCATGGACACCGTGTTGAAGCACACGGCATATTTCAGCACACCGTTTTGGTCAAACAGCGGAATTCCCACCGTCATGACATTTTTATGGGTGTGGTTGATGGTCTGGGTGGCGGTGATCTTTTTCTTCTGCCGGATGACCTCCGCAGTGATACAGGGCCGGAAGGTCCCGTTCGCTTCCAGATCAAAAGCCGACTTACCCACGATGGAATCGTGGGTAAAGCCAAAGTTCCGCTCATAGTTCTCACTGACCCGGAGAATGATGCCGTCTGCGTCAGAGAGCATCATATCGTCTGCCAGGACCAGATTGTTTTTGGGGCTGAGGATGTCGAAAAGTCCCTCCAGATTGATATTTTCCTCAAAGAAATGAGGAAGGTCAGGTGTATGCGCCATGAGAGTACCTCCCGCGTGTGATCTATTCATTTTTGATTATAGCATATTCAAAAACGAATAGAAAGGGCCAGTGCCAAGTTTATTCTGTATCTTTTGTAAAAAAATACCCGCCGGCTTTCGTGGTTCTTGCCGAAAGGATGTCCTGCGCAGGGAAAAATATATGCGCATCCAGCCTATTCATTTTTGAATAGTGCCCGAATGAGGTCGCTGAAAAGAGGAAAATTCCGCCGAAATCCCCCGATTTTTTTGTCAAACCCGCACAGTTGAATGCTCCATTTTTGTGAAAAACATCTTGCCAATCTTGGCACATAAATTGCTATATTACTCACTGTACAACCATGGATAGGCTGACGGGTGCAGCTGGACCCACATCTCCGTCAGCACAGACGCTTACATATTATTTTTGAGGAGGAATCTACTTATGTATCAGACCCTTCGTTATGAAAAGCAGGAAAACATCGGCATTCTCACCATCAACCGTCCCGAGGCGCTGAACGCCCTGAACTCCACCGTCATCGGCGACCTGGAGCAGGCCATCACCGAGGTGGAGAAGGACGCCGAGCTGGGCGCTCTCATCATCACCGGCGAGGGCCGTTCCTTTGTGGCCGGTGCCGACATCGGCGAGCAGCTCCCCCTGGATGTGGCCGGCGGCCGCAAGTGGGGCCAGCGGGGCAGCGCCCTGATGCGCCGCATTGAGAAGCTGGAGATCCCCACCATCGCTGCTGTCAACGGCTTCGCTCTGGGCGGCGGCTGCGAGCTGGCCATGAGCTGCGACATCATCCTGGCTGCCGGCCCCAACGCTGAGGGCAAGGGCGGCGCCAAGTTCGGCCAGCCCGAGGTTGGCCTGGGCATCACCCCCGGCTTCTCCGGCACCCAGCGCCTGCCCCGCCGCGTGGGCATCGCCAAGGCCAAGGAGCTGATCTTCTCCGGCAAGGTCATCGGCGCCGCTGAGGCTGAGAAGATCGGCCTGGTCAACGCCGTGTATGCTCCCGAGGAGCTGATCCCCGGTGCCATCGCCATGGCCAAGTCCTTCACCGCCAACGCTCCCATCGCCGTGAAGTATTCCAAGGCCTGCATCGACCGCGGCATGCAGATGGACATTGACGACGGCATCGCTCTGGAGAACGAGCTGTTCGCCATGTGCTTCGCCACCGCCGACCAGAAGGAAGGCATGAGCGCCTTCGTTGAAAAGCGCAAGGAAAAGCACTTCCAGAACAAGTAAGTTAGACTCCGTATCCATCGCTTAAAAAATTTCTGACAAAAGAGGAATTTACAGCATGAAAAAAGTACGTGTCATTACCGCTGAGGAAGCGGCCCTGATGGTCAAGGACGGTGACACCGTCTCCACCGGCGGCTTCGTTAGCTGCGCCTGCCCCGAGGCGCTGACCAAGGCTCTGGAAAACCGTTTCGTGGAAACCGGCCACCCCCGCGACCTGACACTGTTCTTTGCAGCCGGTCAGGGCCACCGGGACGGCACCGGCGGCGACCACTTCGGCCACGAGGGTATGTGCAAGCGGGTAGTCGGCGGTCACTGGGACCGCGCCGCCAAGCTGGGTGAGCTGGCTCTGGCCAACAAGCTGGAGGCCTATAACCTGCCTCAGGGCGTCATCACCCACATGTACCGCGACATTGCCGCCCACAACATCGGCACCATCACCCACGTTGGCCTGAACACCTTCGTAGACCCCCGTCACGAGGGCGGCAAGCTCAACGAGTGCACCAAGGAAGACCTGGTGAAGCTGGTGAACATTGACGGCGAGGAGCGCCTGCTCTACAAGCCCATCCCCATCAATGTGTGCCTGGTCCGCGGCTCCTATGCCGATGAATACGGCAACTGCACCGTCCACCGTGAGATCGGCCCTCTGGACGTCACCGCCCAGTGCCAGGCCACCAAGAACTCCGGCGGCATCGTCATCGTCCAGGTGGAAAAGATCGTCCAGGGCGGCACCCTGGACCCCCGCCTGGTGAAGATCCCCGGCATCTATGTGGATGCCATCGTCGTGGGCTCTCCCGAGGACAACAACCAGTGCCTGGGCATGCCCTATGACGGAGCTCTCTCCGGTGAGTTCCGCATCCCCGTGGACGATATCCCCCCCATCCCCATGGACGCCAAGAAGATCATCGCCCGCCGGGCCGCTATGGAGCTGCCTCAGGACGCCATCGTGAACCTGGGCACCGGCGCTCCCGAGAAGATCGCCAACGTCTGCGCTGAGGAGGGCATCTCCAACAAGATGACTCTGACCGTGGAAGCCGGCTCCATCGCCGGTGTGCCCTACGGCGGCACCCAGTTCGGCGGCGCAGCCAACTCCATGGCCATTCTGGACCACAACGTCCAGTTCGACTTCTATCAGGGCGGCGGCCTGGACGTGGCCTTCCTGGGCCTGGCCGAGACCGCTCCCAACGGCGACCTGAACGTCTCCAAGTTCGGCACCCGTCTGGCCGGCGCCGGTGGCTTCATCGACATTACCCAGAACGCCAAGAAGGTCGTTTACTGCGGCACCTTTACCGCCAAGGGCCTCAAGACCGAGTGCAAGGACGGCAAGCTGGTCATCACCCAGGAGGGTGCCAAGAAGAAGTTCGTCAACAAGGTGGAGCAGATCACCTTCTCCGGCGATTACGCCAACAAGGTGCACCAGCCCGTTCTGTACATCACCGAGCGCGCCGTGTTCGAGCTGCGGCCCGAGGGCGTGACGCTGGTGGAGATCGCCCCCGGCATTGACCTCCAGACCCAGGTTTTGGATCAGATGGAGTTCATGCCCAAAATCGCCGATGACCTGAAGCTCATGGATGAGCGCATCTTCCGTGAGGAACTGATGGGTCTGGCTAACGATTAAACATCCCTCTAAGGGGGGAGCGATCCCCCCTTAGTCCCCAAATCAATTAGGAGGATAACAAAAAATGGCATTGATGACCCCCCAAGAATACATTGAGTCCCTGCGGAAGCTGAACACCCGCGTCTACATGTTCGGCGAGAAGATCGAGAACTGGGTGGATCACCCCATGATCCGCCCCTCCATCAACTGCGTGGCCATGACCTACGCTCTGGCTCAGGATCCTCAGTACGCTGAGCTGATGACCGTGAAGTCCAGCCTCACCGGTCACACCATCAACCGCTTCACCCACCTGCATCAGTCCACCGAGGACCTGATGAACAAGGTGAAGATGCAGCGTCTGCTGGGCCAGAAGACCGCTTCCTGCTTCCAGCGCTGCGTGGGCATGGACGCCTTTAACTCCGTCTTCTCCACCACCTATGAGATCGACGAGAAGTACGGCACCCACTATCACGAGAACTTCAAGAAGTTCCTGACCTATGTTCAGGACAACGACCTCACCGTGGACGGTGCTATGACCGACCCCAAGGGCGACCGCTCCAAGTCCCCCAGCCAGCAGGCTGATCCCGACATGTACGTCCATGTTGTGGAGCGCCGTCCCGATGGCATCGTGGTCTGCGGTGCCAAGTGCCACCAGACCGGTTCCATCAACTCCCACTGGCACATCTTCATGCCCACCATCTCCATGGGTGAGGCCGATAAGGATTGGGCTGTCAGCTTTGCCTGCCCCACCGACGCCGAGGGTATGTACATGATCTACGGCCGTCAGTCCTGCGACACCCGGAAGATGGAGGAGGACGCCTCTATCGACGTGGGCAACGCCAAGTTCGGCGGCCAGGAGGCTCTGGTGGTTCTGGATCATGTGTTCATCCCCAACGAGTACATCTTCCTCAACGGCGAGTATGAGTTCGCCGGTATGATCGTGGAGCGCTTCGCCGGTTATCACCGTCAGTCCTACGGCGGCTGCAAGGTGGGCGTGGGCGACACCCTGATCGGCGCCGCCGCTCTGGCCGCTGAGTACAACGGTGTGGAGAAGGCCTCCGCCGTCAAGGACAAGCTCATCGAGATGACCCACCTGAACGAGACCCTGTTCTGCTGCGGCATCGCCTGCTCCGCTCAGGGCTTTAAGACCAAGGCGGGCAACTACCAGATCGACCTGCTGCTGGCCAACGTCTGCAAGCAGAACGTCACCCGCTTCCCCTATGAGATCGTCCGTCTGGCAGAGGACATTGCCGGCGGCCTGATGGTCACCATGCCCTCTCAGGTGGACTTCCACAGCGATATGGTTGTTGGCCGGAACGGCGAGACCATCGGCCAGATCTGCAACAAGTTCTTTGCCGCTCGCGAGGGTGTTTCCACCGAGAACCGTCAGCGCATCATGCGCTTCATCGAGAACCTGTGCCTGGGCGCAGCCGCTGTCGGCTACCGCACCGAGTCCATGCACGGCGCCGGTTCTCCCCAGGCCCAGCGCATCATGATCGCCCGCCAGGGCAATATCCAGGGCAAAAAGCAGTTTGCCAAGGATATCGCCGGCATTGTGGACTGATTCTGAGACGGGTTGATCCCCCTCGGACACGCTGCCCCTGACGCGCCCAGCGGTGGGCATGCTGTCCCGCGGGCAGCAGCGTTCTGACCGGGCAGCGCCCGGTCAGAACAAATGATAAACTGTGATATCTGTCCCTGCGACATATCAATATAGCCTTTCCAAAATTTACATAAAAGGAGAAAGCATTATGGATTTCAATCTGAGCCCTGAGCATCTGTTGATCCGGAAGATGATGGCTGAGTTCACCGAGAACGAAGTGAAGCCCATCGCTGCCGAGACCGACGCCAAGACCCTCTATCCCCGCGAGAACATCGAAAAGCTGTTCGACCTGGGCGTGATGGGCATGTGCATCCCCAAGGAGTACGGCGGACAGGGTGCTGACCCTCTGGCCAGCGCTATCTGCATCGAGGAGCTGTCCAAGCAGTGCGCCTCCACCGGCGATATCGTGGCTACCCACAACGGCCTGTGCTGCGATCCCATCCTGACTCACGGCACCGAGGCCCAGAAGGCCAAGTATCTGCCCATGCTGTCCACCGGTCACAAGGTCGGCGCCTTCGCTCTGACTGAGCCCAACGCCGGTTCCGACGCTTCCAAGGGCCAGACCGAGGCCAAGCTGGAGGGCGACCACTATGTGATGAACGGCTCCAAGATCTTCATCACCAACGGCTATGTGGCCGATGTGTTCGTGGTCTTTGCCATGACCGATAAGTCCAAGGGCACCAAGGGCATCTCCGCCTTCATCGTGGAGTCCTCCTTCCCCGGCTTCTCCGTCGGCAAGCACGAGGAGAAGATGGGCCTGCACGGCTCTCCCACGGCTGAGATCGTGTTCACCGACATGATCGTCCCCAAGGAGAACATGCTGGGCCGCGAGGGCAAGGGCTTCAACATCGCCATGCAGACTCTGGACGGCGGCCGTATCGGCATTGCCGCTCAGTCTCTGGGTATTGCCGAGGGCGCTCTGGAAGAGGCCAAGGCCTACACCAAGGGCCGTGTCCAGTTCGGCAAGCCCATCAGCAAGTTCCAGAACACCCAGTTCACCTTCGCTGACATGGAGCTGGGCTGCGAGGCCGGTCGTCTGCTGACCTATCAGGCCGCCATGAAGAAGGGTGCCGGTGAGCGCTACACCAAGGAGGCCGCCATGGCCAAGCTGTTCTGCTCTGAGCACGCTATGAAGACCACCACCAAGGCGCTGCAGATGTTCGGCGGCTACGGCTACACCAAGGATTATCCCATGGAGCGCATGATGCGCGACGCCAAGATCACGGAGATCTACGAGGGCACCAGCGAGGTCCAGCGTATCGTCATCTCCGCCAACATGGGCCTGTAAGGAGGAGAAGTCGAAATGAAGATTTATGTTTGTGTCAAGCAGGTACCCGATACCTCCGGCAAGGTGGCTGTCAATCCCGACGGCACTCTGAACCGTGCTTCCATGCAGACCATCACCAACCCCGATGATATGAACGCTGTTGAGGCCGCCCTGAAGCTGAAGGACGCCACCGGCTGCAAGGTCACCGTTGTCACCATGGGCCCCCCTCCCGCTGCTGGTATGCTGCGTGAGGCTCTGGCCATGGGCGCTGACGAGGCTTATCTGGTTTCCGCCCGTGAGTTCGGCGGTTCCGATACCTACGCTACTTCCCAGATCCTGGCCGCCGCTCTGAGCACCCTGGGTGTTGAGAAGGACGATATCGTGATGTGCGGCCGTCAGGCTATCGACGGCGATACCGCTCAGGTCGGTCCCCAGATCGCTGAGAAGCTGCACCTGCCCCAGGTCACCTATGCCGCCGACATCAAGAAGGACGGCGACACCATCACTGTCCAGCGCATGCTGGAGGATGGCTACATGACCATCAAGGTCCAGACTCCCTGCCTGCTGACCTGCATCAAGGAGCTCAACGAGCCCCGTTATATGAGCGTTGGCGGCGTGTTCGAGGCTTACGGCAAGCCCCTGACCACTCTGGGCTATGAGGACCTGAAGGACGATCCCCTGATCGATGCTACCACCATCGGCCTGAAGGGCTCTCCCACCAACATCTTCAAGAGCTTCACGCCTCCCCAGAAGGGTGCTGGCATGATGCTGGAGGGTGCTGATAAGGCTACCTGCGAGAAGCTGGCCGGTATTCTGGCCGCTAAGCACATCATCTAAGAAAGGGGATAGAAAATCATGTCTAATTTCAATAGTGCTGATATCGCTGCTTTCAAGGATGTATGGGTGTTCTGCGAGCAGCGCGAGGGCAAGCTGATGCCCACCGATTTCGAGCTGATCTCCAAGGGCCGCGACCTGGCCAACGAGCTGGGCGTGAACCTGTGCGGTCTGCTGCTGGGCGGCGAGGGCATTGAGTCCGCCGCTAAGGAGCTGGGCGGCTACGGCGCCGACAAGGTCATTGTCTGCGAGAGCCCCCTGCTGGCCACCTACACCACCGACGGCTATGCCAAGGTCATCTGCGACGTGATCGAGGACCTGAAGCCCGAGGCTTTCCTGATCGGCGCCACCAACATCGGCCGTGACCTGGGCCCCCGCTGCGCAGCCCGTCTGCACACCGGCCTGTGCGCTGACTGCACCCACCTGGACGTGGATGTGCCCAACTACATCCAGTTCCTGCGTGAGTCCTCCACTCTGGACGTTGACTCCATGAAGTGGGATATGGAGGACCGCAACCTGAAGATGACCCGTCCCGCTTTCGGCGGTCACCTGATGGCTACCATCATCTGCCCCCGTTTCCGTCCCTGCATGGCTACCGTCCGTCCCGGCGTTATGAAGAAGAACGCCTTCGACGAGGCCAAGGCCAACGCTGTTGAGATCGTGAAGCCCAACTTCACTCTGACTGCTGAGGACATCCACACCGACGTCACCGAGGTGGTGAAGGCCGCTAAGAAGCTGGTGGACCTGATCGGCGCCGACTTCATCGTGTCTGTGGGCCGCGGCATCAGCAAGGACGTTGAGGGCGGCATCAAGCTGGCTGAGGAGCTGGCTGAGGTCCTGGGCGGCGTTGTTGGCGGCTCTCGTGCCACCATCGACTCCGGCTGGCTGTCTGCCGACCATCAGGTTGGTCAGACCGGCAAGACCGTCCATCCCAAGGTGTACGTTGCTCTGGGTATCTCCGGCGCCATCCAGCACAAGGCTGGCATGCAGGATTCCGAGTGCATCATCGCCGTCAACAAGAACGACACCGCTCCCATCTTCGAGATCGCTGACTACGGCATCTGCGGCGACCTGTTCAAGGTCACTCCCATGCTGATCGAGGCTATCAAGGCTGCCAAGGCCGCGAAGTAAGAGCTTCCTAAGTCAAGACCACCCGTAAAACGGGTGGCTTGCACAAGCCCTATAAGGGCTTAAGACAGGCCACGCCTAAAGGCGCGGTGAAACGGTCTGCCGACCGCATATGATCCCGAGCAGCCCCACCAAGTGGGGCTGCTCTTATTTGCTCTTGTTTACTTGCTCACCCGTAAACGGGTCAAAGTATTCCTTGATCGATATCTGATCCGATATTTTGTCTTCTGCAAATTGATTTCGGATATACTCCGCAATTACTTTCTTGTTCCTCCCTACTGTATCCACGTAGTAGCCCTTGCACCAAAATTGCCGGTTTCCGTACTTGTACTTCAGATTCGCATGTCGGTCAAATATCATCAGCGAACTTTTCCCTTTGAGATATCCCATAAACTGTGATACACTGTATTTGGGTGGGATGCTCACCAGCATGTGGATATGGTCTGGGCAAGTCTCTGCCTCTATAATTTCTACCCCTTTATACTCGCACAGTTTTCTTAGGATGCTCCCGATATCTGTCCGAATCTGTCCATATATTGCTTGTCTCCGATATTTTGGTGCAAAGACTATGTGTTATTTACAGTTCCAGCGTGCAAGACTATCTATTTCCTCTTTCTTTTGTGTTCCAAACATGGATATTCCTCCTCTGCTACTTTTCTTGCGGTCGGCAAACCTGCTTCGATTGCAGCACTGGAGGTTTATCTTTTCCCTCTCATAGGCTTAGCCTTTTTTATTCCACGGGCATAGCCCGTGGTTGCCTGTTTTCAACAAAGCAAAAGCCTCCGCCGTTTGGCGGAGGCTTTTTATGTGCTGCCCTCTTGATTTATAATGCAAGCGGTTACATAAAACGCAGCTGAAAAGGACTTTTACATGGCGGATGCCTCTAATATTTTTCGCCAGTATTCGCGGTCATTTGTGTATGCGCCAAAAGTAAAAACCGTGCGGCCGCAAGCCGTATTGTCCATTTTATACAAAGTGAGCAGGGTTCTTTTTGCATCAAATGTAGAAAAAGCACATTCTTCATTGACGCATTTGGAAATATGTGGTATTACATTGTCAATGTAAGCGGTTGCGCATATGTGTTCATTGTTTACACTGCCATAAGTTGAAGTGTTTACACAGCGTCTGACCGGATGCCGCCTGTCCATGCTAAACTGCGAACCGCCTACATAGAAATGGATTGCGGGCCCGGATAGAAGTCAGGACAACTGGTGCTATGAGTTGGTCCGCAGCTTGTTTCCCGCAAAGAGGAACTGTCCAAGGTTCCCGCAAAGCCGTGTTTTCTCTTCCGCAGTGCGGAATGGAAATAAATAATGGATGAGAAGGAGAAACGATTTATGAAGAAATCCACTAAGCGCCTGTTCGCCGCTCTGCTGGCTGCCACCAGCCTGCTGGCCCTCACCGCCTGCGGCGGCGGCAAGACCGAGGCTCCCAAGACTGACGATCCCAAGACCGAGCAGCCCGCCGAATCCTCCGGCAGCAAGGAACTCTCCGTTTACACCGCATTCCCCGAAAGCGAAGTCATCTACTATTTCAACAAGTTTGAGCAGGAAACCGGCATCAAGATCAACTATGTCCGCCTCTCCGCCGGTGAGATGCTGACCCGTGTGGAAGCCGAGAAGGACAATCCTCAGGCAACGCTGATGTTCGGCGGCTCTACGGATAACTACATCGCCGCTGTGGATAAGGGCCTGCTGGAAGCCTACCAGTCCCCCAACCTGTCCAAGACCCCCGATACTTATCTGGATCCCACCGGCACCTGGAACCCCATCTATGTGGGTTGCATCGCCTTCGCCTGCAACGCCGACTGGTTTGCCGAAAAGGGTCTGGAATATCCCACCAGCTGGGAAGACCTGCTGAAGCCCGAGTTCAAGGGTGAGATCATCATGGCCCACCCCGCCACCTCCGGCACCGCCTACACCGTTCTGGCCACGCTGGTTCAACTCAAGGGCGACGATCAGGTCTGGGACTATCTGGAAAAGCTGAACACCAACATGAGTCAGTACACCAAGTCCGGCTCCGCCGCTCCCAATGCCGTGGCCATCGGTGAGGCTGCCATCGCCCTCACCTTCTCTCACGACGCCCTGCAGCTGACTCCCGAGGGCTATCACATTGAGCTGAGCTTCCCCACCGACGGCACCGGTTATGAGGTGGGCGCCATGGCCCTCATCAAGGGCGGCAAGGCCGACGAGCAGGAGAACGCCAAGAAGTTCATCGACTGGATGACCTCCGAGGCCGGTCAGGGCTGCTACGCCGAAAACGACTCCTTCCGCGTTCCCACCAACACCGCCGCTCCTGTGGCCGACGGTCTGGTGACGCTGGATGAGGTTCCCGTGATTGATTATGACGCCGTTTGGGCTGCCAGCGTCAAGAGCGAGTACTGCGAGCAGTTCGAGAATAAGATCGCCACCAAGCCCGAGGGCTGATCCCAATAGATTTCTGATTGATTTCCCGCAAACGGGCCTCCTCCCCCAAGGGGAGGGGGCCCGCATACCAAGACAGAGAAGGCGGAACTCCCTTGCGCAGCTTTCCCGCCGCTTTTGACACTCTCACTCAGGAGGAACGCTCATGGCAAATGCCACTACCCGCACAAAGCGCCTCAATGAGACGAAGATGATTCTGCGCCAGCCCCTGCTGCTGATTGCCATCATCCTCTCGTTCGCGCTGTTGCTGCTGTTCGTCATCTATCCTCTGGCCAAAACGCTGATCTACAGCCTTACGGATGAGACCGGCGCGTTCTCTCTGGCCAATCTCATCACCATCCTGCAAACGCCCAGATACGGCAAGGTATTCGGCCGCACCATGGCGCTAGGCCTGATCGTGGCCGTCATCGCCACCTTTATCGGCTATATCTTCGCCTATACCGTCACCCGCGTCAACGTACCCTGCAAGGGCTTTTTAAAGACCATGGCAACGCTGCCCATCCTCTCCCCGCCCTTCGTGCTGTCCCTGTCCATCATTTTTCTGTTCGGCAAGCAGGGCCTGATCTCTAAAAACCTGTTGGGCATCACCGGCAGCAGCGTATACGGCCTCAAGAGCCTGATTGTGGTTCAGGTGATGAGCTTCTTCCCCATCGCCTACCTGACCCTCTCCGGCATTCTGGCCTCCATCGACGCCTCTGTAGAGGATGCCGCCTGCAACATGGGCGCAGGCCGCTGGAAAACCTTCTGGACGGTTACCTTCCCCCTGTCCCTCCCCGGCATCATCTCCGGCGCGCTGCTGGTGTTCATCCAGTCTCTGGAGGACTTCTCCAACCCGGCTACCATCGGCGGCGACTACACCACCCTCTCCATTGAGGTCTACAACATTATCACCGGCAGCTATGATATGCGAAAGGGCTCCGTGCTGGCGCTGCTGCTGCTTCTGCCCGCAGTCATCGCGTATCTTCTCAATAAATACTGGGTCAACAAAAAGAGCTTTGTCACAGTCACCGGCAAGCCCACCCAGGCCCGGAAGCTCATTGAGGAACCCCACATCAAGTGGCCCCTGTTTGCTTTCTGCCTAATCGTTTCCGCCATCATCATTCTGTTCTACGGCACGGTAATTTTTGCCTCCTTTGTCCGCACCTGGGGCGTGGACTTCTCCCTGACGCTGGATCAGTACCGCAAGGCGCTCCAGTACGGCTGGGACAGCCTGAAAAACTCCATGACGCTGGGCCTGATCTCCGCCGTGATCGGCGGCCTGCTGGGCATGGTCATCGCCTATATCACCGCCAAGCGGAACTACTACGGCAAGCGTTTTATCGAGGTCGCCTCCGTCCTGATGTTCGCTGTTCCCGGCACCGTGCTGGGCATCAGCTACATCCTGGGCTTCAACTCCAAGCCGCTGGCCCTCACTGGCACTGGATTGATTCTGGTGATCGTGTTCACCTTCCGGAACATGCCGGTAGCCATCGAGTCCGGCACCACCACCCTGCTGCAGATTGACAATTCCATTGAAGAGGCCTCTACCATTCTGGGCGCCGACACCGGCTATTCCTTCCGCCGCATTACGCTGCCCATGCTGAAAAACGCCTTCTTCTCCGGCATTGTCTACTCCTTCACCAAGGCCATCACTGCCGTCAGCGCGGTCATTTTCCTGGTCTCTCCCCGGTGGAAGCTGGTCACCAGCAACATCTACTCCCTGTTTGACCTGGCGAAATACGGGCAGGCAGCTGCCTTTGTCACGATGATGGTAGGCATTCTGCTGGTGTTTATCGGCCTGTTCAACACCGTCATCAACCTTCTGCTGGCGCCCCGTTCCAAGGTGCCTCAGGCTAAATCGAAAACGGAGGAATCAAAATGAGCCAAGAGAAGAACGAGAAGCTGGGCTTCAGCAAGAAGAGTTCCGGCGTAGTCCTGAAGGACGTGACCAAAATTTTCCAGCAGCCCGATACCGGCAAGGACTTCGTGGCTGTTGACCATATCAATCTTGAGATCAAGGACGGCGAGATGGTGACATTGCTGGGCCCCTCCGGCTGCGGCAAGACCACCACCCTGCGGATGATCTCCGGTTTTGAGTATCCCACCAGCGGCAACGTGTTCATCGGAGACCGAGACGTAGCCAAGATCCCCCCCAACAAGCGGGGCATCTCCATGGTGTTCCAGTCCTACGCCCTGTTCCCCCACCTGAACATCTGGGAGAACATCGCCTACGGTCTGCGTGTGGCCAAGATCCCTCAGGATGAGATCATCCGCCGCACCAATGACGTAGTGGAGCTGATGCAGCTCAAGGGCATGGAGAAGCGGTTCCCCAACCAGCTCTCCGGCGGCCAGCAGCAGCGTGTGGCGTTGGCCCGCGCCGTGGTCATCGAGCCTTCCGTGCTGCTGTTTGACGAACCCCTGTCCAATCTGGACGCCAAGCTCCGCGAGAGCATGCGGGATGAGCTCCGCGCCCTCCAGCAGCGGCTGGGGATCACCTCTCTGTACGTCACCCATGACCAGTCCGAGGCCATGGCCATCTCCGACAAGGTGGTCATCATGAAGGACGGCGTTATCTGCCAGCAGGGCACTCCTCAGGAGATCTACGAGCAGCCCGCCAGCCGCTTTGTGGCAAACTTCATCGGCAAGGCCAACTTCATCGACGGCATCTTCAAGGGCCGTGACGGCGAGGCCGCGCTGGTGGAGATTGGTGGAAAGACCTTCTCCATCCCCGCCCCCGGCAAGATGGAGGGTGTGGAAGTGGGCGGTGCCTGCTGCCTGACGGTCCGCCCCGAATCCTTCCTGCTTACCAAGGATGCCGGTGCTCTCCCCGGTACCGTTTCCCGTGCCACCTATTACGGCGCCAAGATCGAGTACGAGGTCATGCTGAATGAGCAGCCCATCATCGTGGAGGTCTACAACCCCCAGCTGACGGAGCGTTTCAGCGTGGGCGATACCGTCACCATGAGCCTGATCGAGGGCTGCGTCCGGGTCCTGAAGTGATCCGATCGACGGCAGCGCAAGTATCATAATGATAAAAAGGACACTGGCTTGTATAACAAGCCAGTGTCCTTTTTGCTGTCATTTTGCTGTTATTTGCGATTTTCGCCGCGTTTTACAGCTTTTCCATGTGTTTTCCGGTGCCGCTTTGCTCCACCGGCAGTCCAGTCAGGCAGCGGCGCAGCATATCGTAGGCGTGGTTGGCAGCCAGATCCTGAATGCGATCCCGGCGGCGCTTGCCCAACTCCAGCTTCCGGCACCACGTCCCATCAGGGGACGCCAGACCCACATACACCAGTCCCACCGGGTTGTTACGCTCGTCCGGGTCCGGACCGGCCACGCCGGTGACGGACAGGCCAATGTCAGCTCCGGTGATCCGCCGGGCATTTTCCGCCATGGATCGGGCACATTCCTCCGACACGGCGCCGTATTGGTCCAGAAGCGTCTGGGGCACCCCCAGCACCTCTGCCTTTACGCTGGTCCAGTAGCTCACCACGCCGCCCCGATACACACTGGAGGCCCCGGACAGGGCCGTGATCCGGGCGGCTATCTGGCCGCCGGTGCAGCTTTCCGCCGTAGCGAAGGTCCAGCCCTTTTCCTTCAGGTGTGTCATGCAGACGGTTTCCAGATTAGGGATATCCACGCCGTACACCACGTCTCCCAAATAATCCGTCACCTCTTTCACCACCGGGACCAGCATGGCCTCCGCCGCCGCTGCGCTGTCCGCCTTGGCGGTAGCGCGGAGCCGGACCTCGCTGGGCTTGGCGTAGGTGGCGAGGGATGGATTTTCCATCCGGGATATCCGCTCCCGCATCAGATCCTCCATAGGGCTTTCCCCAAGGCCGAAGGTCATAATGTCATGGGACACAATGACCTCCTTGGAAAGTCCCCGCAGATAGGGGACCGCCCAGTTTTGCAGCATGGTCCGCATTTCAAAGGGCGGACCGGGCAGCATCAGCACGTGCACCCCCTCCGCTTCAAAGGCGCAGCCGGGAGCGGTGCCCACCGGATTGTCGAAGATCACGCAATCGGCGGGAAACTCCGCCTGCTGGCGGTTATTTTCCGGCATGACCAGGTGGACGTTCCGGGCAAAATAAGTCCGAATATGCTCCAGCACATCCTCCCGCAGGACCAGCAGCTTGCCGAAGGTCTCGCAGACGGTCTGCTTGGTAAGATCGTCATAGGTGGGGCCAAGGCCGCCAGTGGTGAGGATGACGTCCGCTCGCTTCCGGGCGATGTCCAGCGCCTCCCGCAGCCGTTCCGGGTTGTCCCCTACCACGGTATGCCAGAACACATTGACGCCAACAGCAGACAGCGCCCGTGAGATCTCGCTGGCGTTGGTGTTGGTGATATTTCCAAGAAGCAGTTCCGTACCGACGGCAATGATCTCAGCGGTATGTGACATAACAGATGCCTTCTTTCCGATCCGGTCAGGGCTTTACCCGAACCCAGGTCTCGCCTTCCAGAGCCTTGGCCACCAGGCCGTCAATATCCAGAACGGACTCGGCCTGCACCACGTCCTCCAGCACCGGCCGGGTGGCGGGGTGGCGGGGGGTAAAGACTGTGCAGCAGTCCTCATAGGGCAGAATGGAGGTCTCGTAGGTGCCGATCTCCCTGGCCATGCGGATGATCTCCACCTTGTCGGTGCCGATGAGGGGCCGCAGAACGGGCATTTTCGTCACGTCCTCCGTGACACCCAGGGCCTTGATGGTCTGGCTGGCCACCTGACCCAGAGATTCGCCGGTGACCAGGGCGGAGGCGTGGGACTTCCGGGCCACGGCCTCTGCCAGCCGCATCATAAACCGGCGCATGATGAGGGTAAAGTATTCCTCGGGGCACTGGCGGCGGATCTCCTCCTGAATTTCCGTGAAGGGGATGATGTGGACGATCATCCGGCCGCAGTACACCGTCAGCAGCCGGGCCAGCTCCAGCACCTTGTCCAGCGCCTGCTGGGAGGTGTACGGGGGAGAAACAAAGTGCACCATTTCCAGCTCCACGCCCCGGCGGGCGATCATATAGGAGGAAACGGGGCTGTCCAGACCGCCGGAAAGCAGGCTCACCGCCCGGCCGCCCATACCGATGGGCAGACCGCCGGCGCCGGGGACAGAGGGCGTGTGGATATAGGCGTACTTCTCCCGGATCTCCACATAAACCGTCAGGTCGGGATGATGCATATCCGCTTTCACATTGAAGAACTGTCCCAGCTCGCCGCCTACATACTGGGAGATCTGGATGGAGTTCATGGGGAACTGCTTGTCTGCCCGGCGGCTCTCCACCTTGAAGGTTCTGGCCTTGGCAAATTCATCCGCCAGATAGGTCTTGGCGGTCTCCACAATGGCGTCCATCTCCTTGGCGCAAGGGACGGCGCGGGCCACCGTCACGATGCCGAACACCTGACGGGCAGCCTTGAAGGCGGCCTCCATGTCGCAGTCCTCGGTCTGAGGCTCCACATAGATAGTGCTCTGGCGAATGTAGATCTGGAAGCTGCCGCAGGGCTTCATCCGGCGGCGGACATTGCTCACCAGCTTATCCTCAAAGCTGCGGCGGTTCAGGCCCTTCAGCACCACCTCGCCCAGCTTTAAAAGCAGGATCTCGTTGTTGTTCATAATCAATCCTCCGTAAGAGTTCATAAAGCGCATATAGGATACCACATTTTTTTGTCCAGTGAAAGAGGTCCCTTCGGTTTTTTCCCTGTTTTTCAGCCAGTTTTCCCTCCGGATTTGACGAATAGGCCGCTGTCTGCTACAATAGATGGGAGTTTTTCCCAAAACCGTCTAATAAAGTCCAAAAACGGATACCCTTTTCATAAGGAGGCAGATAGATGAAACGAACGATTTTGAAAAAGCTGACCGCCTGCCTGTGCCTGTGCGCGGTGCTGAGCGGGGCGCTTACCGTTCCCGCCGGGGCGGCTTCCTTTCAGGATGTGCCGTCCAACCACTGGGCGGCAACTGCCATCGACCGCTGCGCGGCTCAGGGATGGTTTCAGGGCAAGACCGCCGATACCTTCGGCGTGGGCCAGCCCATGACCCGGGCGGGCTTCGCCGTGGCACTCAGCCGTTTTTTCGGCTGGCAGAGCGGTGAGACCTACTACCGAATCTTTTTGGATGTGCCCCAGGGCGTCTGGTATGAGCCGGCCCTCCGGGCCTGCTATGAGCACGGGGCAGTCACCCGTCAGACCGGCGATTTCCGTCCCGGCGATCCCATCACCCGGGAGGAATTGGCAGTCATGCTGATCCGGGCCTTGGGCTACGGGCCCATCGCCGGTCTCGCGGAAGATGATCCGATTCCCTTCCGGGACGTGACCACCAACAAGGGGCATATCGCTATGGCCTACGAGCTGGGTCTGGTCAGCGGTATGGGGAATGATCTGTTCGTGCCGGATCGGTACGCCACCCGCGAGCAGGCTGCTGTCATGCTCAGCCGCCTGTATGACAAACTGCACCCTGCTCAGACCGCAAACGAGGCCATGGTCCTTCTCCGCTCCGGCGAGGAAGCGGAGGACCTTTCCGGATATCAGACCGTCATACTCACGGCGGGAACGCTGACCGGCGGTCAGAACCCCCGGCTGGCTTTGAGTGTCAGCAATACGCAGAAACAGGTCATTGAAACAGCAACCGCCTCCGGCCAGACGGTCCTACTGGGTATTTCCGGTCAGTCCGGCGTTCTGAAGAGCACCGCCGCCGCAGCCACGGCAGTTGCCGAAGCATTGACCGACAGCAGCTATGACGGCGTTTATCTGAACATCACCCCGTCCGCTGAAAATGGCGACGCCCTGGCTGCCTTCGTACAGGCGCTCCGGGCCGCTGTGCCGGAGAAAAAGCTGTATGTGGCGGCAAGCGCCCCGGCCCGCAGGGAAGCAATTCCGGACTATCAGGCCCTCGGAAAGGCCGCGGACCGGATCGTGCTGCAGGTGTCCGGACATGAGGACACGGACGGCGCTGTTCCCGTATATGCCATGGAACCTTTGGAGACCGTCTACTACGCGCTCAGCGCTCTGAATGACCAGATCCCCGGTGAGAAGCTCGCCCTGCTTTTGACGGCGGAGGGCCACGGCCGGAAGGGTACCGGAAAACCCACCGCCTTCAACGGAGACGCTGTGGCCGCACTGGAAGCCAAAGGCCGCACCTACTATTCTGACCGCTACGCCTGCGCCTATCTGGAGACAAAGGATACGGTGGTCTGGTATCTCAACGAAAAGGCGCTGGAAGCCCGCCAGCAGCTGCTGCGCTGCTTCGGCGTATCCTCCTGCTGTCTCTCCACCCCCAACGGTACTTTGCACGCCCAAGAAAGCTGAGCTTTCAAATCCGGACAGAAAAAACCGCCTTGCTTTTCAGCAAGGCGGTTTTCTTTTATTCAATTACAGGTACTTCCGCATACCATCGGTAGCAGTTTCCACGTCGCCGCTGATGGTGACGGTGAACTTGATGTTGTTCCGCTCGCCGAATACATCCAGCCAGTTGAGGAACTTCTCAGTCTCCGCATCCACATCGGCACCCACGGTCTTGCACAGGTTGTCGATGAACACCTGAGAAATATCATAGTTGCCGGCATACAGACCGCTGATAAAGCCACGGAATACCTCATAGCTGTGCAGATCGTATTCCTGCGCGTCAATCAGGCGGATGTTGTAGTGAATATTGTAGGACATGTCACGCTTCGGCTCAATGCAGACCACATTGCCGGCCTCATCCTTCGCGGCAGCGTTGATGAGTTCGATGAGCTGCTTGGTTTTGCCGGAACCCTTGACGCCCATAATCAGTCTAACCATAATAGATCACTCCTGTCATAGTTCGTCTCCGTAATAAACGGGACCTTTCGTAGTCATAGCATACCATAAAGAATGAAAAAAGACAATCCCAAAAAGTAACTTCAAAATTTGTTTATAAACACGGCAGAGCATAGGTTGCTCTGCCGTGTTTTTCCGCTTATTTCTTTTTCTCAGCGCTTTTCCGTCAGCTTGGCTTCCAGCTCCGCCTTACGATCCTCGTAGCCGGGCTTGCCGAGGAGGGCAAACATATTCTTCTTATACGCCTCCACGCCGGGCTGGTCGAAGGGATTCACGTCCAGCAGATAGCCGGACAATCCGCAGGCATACTCAAAGAAGTAGATGAGCCGGCCCAGCTCACGGGGACCCTTACCGCCCACATTCACAATGACGTTGGGTACGCCGCCCTGACTGTGGGCCAAGAGCGTTCCCTCCGTGGCCCGGTCCCGGATGTGGTCCATAGACGCACCCGCAAGGAAGTTCAGCCCGTCGCCGTCCGTCTCGTCCCGAGGAACGGCCAGCTGCCGGTCGGAGGCACCCAGCCGCACGATCGTCTCAAAGAGGATGCGGCGGCCCTCCTGAATATACTGACCCATGGAGTGCAGGTCTGCGGTAAACTCCACACTGGCGGGGAACAGGCCCTTGCCGTCCTTTCCCTCGCTCTCGCCGTAGAGCTGCTTCCACCACTCCGTCATAAATCGGAAGGCCGGATCGTAGCAGCCCAGAATTTCAATGGCGTACCCGGCCCGGTACAGCTCATACCGCAGGGCGGCATACTGCCATGCGGGACTATCGTAGGAGCCGTCGGCACAGACGTTCATCATCTCAGCCGCGCCCTCCATCAGGGCCTCCACATCCACACCGGTAACGGCGATGGGCAGCAGGCCCACGGCGGTAAGGACGGAATAGCGGCCGCCGATGTCATCCGGCACCACAAAGGTCTCCCAGCCCTCGGCGTCCGCCAGAGATTTCAGCGCACCCCGGGCCTTATCGGTGGTGGCGTAGATGCGCTTGCCGGCTTCCTCCTTGCCGTATTTCTCCTCCAGCAGCTCCCGGAAGAAACGGAATGCCACGGCAGGCTCCGTGGTGGTACCGGATTTGGAGATGATATTCACGGAGAAATCCACATCCCGCACCAGATCCAGTACCTCGCTCAGTGCGTCGCCGGAGAGACCGTTGCCCACAAAGTACACGTTGGGCGTCTCTTTCTTTTTCAGGTTATAATTGGGAGAACACAGGCAGTCGATCACGCCGCGGGCTCCCAGATAGCTGCCGCCGATGCCGATGACCACCAACGCCTGAGAATCGCTTTGGATCTTCTTAGCGGCAGTCCGGATCCGGGCAAATTCCTCCCGGTCATACGCCTGAGGCAGATGCACCCATCCGGTGAATTCTCCGCCCAGACCGGTGCCGGTCTGGAGTTCTTCATGGGCTTTTTTCAAACGGGGCAGCAGTGCCTCCTTGTAAGGCTTCGGTAAAAATGTATGCAGATCAAACAACTGAACATCCAGCATGTGATTCACCCTCATGTATCAAATTTCAGCCAGAGGGCACATTTTCCCTCTGTTTGTCCAGTATAGCATTTTTCCCCGGGTACGGCAAGAGAAAAAGGGCGGTGCGAGATCCGTTCACTCAACCAGACAGGCGATTCGCAGCACCCGTGGCAGCATTTGGCGGAAGGTGATCCGGGGAACCTCCTCCCCCGCCAGCAGGGGCAGTTCCGCCAGAACCTCTTCCCCGGAGGTGACGGTCAGCGTCCCCAGCCGATCCCCCACCGCCACTGGGGCCTGTACGGAGGATTCCAGCGTCACGGACTGGCTCAACTCCCCTGTCTTGGCCTTTTCCAGCAGCAGCTGGTTTTCCTCGCCCAAAACCGGCTGAACCGTGGCCTGCGTCCCCAGCGTCACCGGCACTGGCGGCAGCGGTTCGTCGGGGATAACGGTTTTCAGGGCGTAGGAGGCAAAGCCGTAATTCAACAGCGTCTGCGCGTCCGCAAACCGCTCCGGAGAGGTCTTTCCTTTGAGAATGACGGCAATCAGTTCCATGCCGTCCCGCTCCGCCGTGGCGGAAATACAGTACCCGGCAGCGTTGGTGGAGCCGGTTTTCAGTCCGGTAGTGCCGTCATAGAACCGCACTAACTTGTTGGTATTGACCAGTGAGGATGCCCCATCTCGAAGGGTGTCCATCCAGACCGTTGTATATCTTCGGATATCCGGATGGCGCAGCATCAGCTCCCGGCTCATCAAAGCAATGTCGTAGGCAGAGGTGACGTGGCCCTCCACCGGCAGACCGCAGGCGTTTTTGAAAGTAGTGTCATTCATCCCCAGCTCCGCTGCCCGCCGGTTCATCCGCTCCACGAAGGATTCCTCACTGCCGGCCAGATGCTCTGCCAGTGCCACGGCGCAGTCATTGGCGGATACCACGCACACGGCCTTCAGCATCTCGTCCACGGTCAGCCGTTCCCCCTCCTTCAGCCAAATCTGACTGCCGCCCATGGAGCAGGCGTGAGGTGAGGCGGTAACGGTGTCCTCATAGCGCAGTGTCCCGCCGTCAATGGCCTCCATGGTCAGCAGCAGCGTCATAATCTTGGTGACGCTGGCCGGCTCCAGCTTTTCGTGCTCGTTTTTGGCAAACAGCACGGTCCCTGTCTCCTTTTCCATCAGCAGTGCCGAGGGAGCGGACACCTCCACAGCCCGGGCGCTGACGCTCAGCAGCAATACGGCGCCCATCAGCGCCAGGATTTTTTTCATGATGACCTCCCCTTTCTGATCGGTGCATTATATGAGTGTGCAAAGGCGTTCATGCCGCCGTCATTTGACCCCCGGAGATCCTTCTAACTTTTTCAGAAGACCCACCATTTTTCGTGTTGCAAAATAAAGAAAGGTCTGCTATAATACAATACGTTCCTGCGGCTGTAGTTCATCGGTAGAACGGCAGCTTCCCAAGCTGCATAGGTGGGTTCGACTCCCATCAGCCGCTCCAGATTGAAATGCCGTGGCATTTCGCGGCATTTCAATTTTCTTTCCTTATTTTAAAGTTTCCTCTTGACAAGTTCCCCGGGAGTATGGTATCCTAATATTTGCCGATAAGCTGCCGGTGTGGTGGAATGGTAGACACAGGAGACTTAAAATCTCCCGGTAGCAATACTGTACCGGTTCGAGTCCGGTCACCGGCACCAAAAATAAATATCGCGGAGTAGAGCAGTTGGTAGCTCGTCGGGCTCATAACCCGGAGGTCGCAGGTTCGAGTCCTGTCTCCGCAACCAGAAAGTCCTGATTTCTTGCGAAATCAGGACTTTTTCCGTACTTTTCTGCCCAATAACTTACTTGCTGTTTTTTCTGACCCAAACGCTGACCCCAACGGGAGCGGATAGCGGAAAGCACTATACCGCACCAGAGAGGATGTTACCCATTGTTTTTGCCGCTTCACGCTTGGCCGAGGTCGTTACATGAGCGTAAGTGT
>OGFF01001008.1_pt1 | contig 33656 bp, 26 predicted proteins | sample 1570751 | NCBI WGS metagenome assembly OGFF01 (sample SAMEA2581951, study PRJEB24529) | metagenome | biome: Human gut stool | place: China | collected 2011 | reverse complement strand
ACAAATCAATTTTTGTATCTGCTGCAATTATTACTGCTTTTGCATTTTTTATTTCTTCTTTTGTAAACTTGTTCTTTACTCCTGAAGATCCATGTGTTTCTACTTTTACTTTATGTCCTAATTGTTCTCCCATTTTTTCTAATGCTTCTGCTGCCATATATGTGTGTGCAATACCTGTAGGACATGATGTAATTGCTAATATTTCATATTCATCATTTTTCTTTGTTTGTAATAATTTTGCATTTTCTGCAATATCTATACATTTTAAAAATTCTTCTGGAGTTTTTGCTTCCATTAGAGATTTTCTAAATTCTGTATCCATCAATAATGTTGATAATCTACTTAATACATCTAAATGTACATTATCTTTTGTATTTGGAGCAGCAATTAAAAATAATAATTTTGCTGGTTGTCCATCTAATGAATCAAATTCTACTCCATCATTTATTACCATTGCTGATAATCCTGGCTTTGAAACTGCATCTGTTTTTCCATGTGGTATTGCAATTCCTTCTCCAATTCCAGTTGACCCTTCTTCTTCTCTTTTTAATACAACTTCTTTGTATTTTTCTTTGTCTGTTAAGTTTCCATTTTTCGCCATTAAATCTACTAATTTATTAATAGTGTCTTGTTTACTATTTGCTATGCCATTTAATTTTATAGCATCTTTGTTAAGTAAATCTGTAATTTTCATAACATTCATCCTTTCTTTAGTTTTTCTATATAAAGACCTTTAAGCTTAAACCTTAAAGAATTTTATAAACTTATTTATATTTTTTCTATAGTAATTTGTTTTAATAATTCATCAATTTCTTCTTTTAATGCTAATCCTGCTGAAAATGCTGTTGCACTTCCTGATGCAATTCCTAATTTTAATGCTTCTTTATAATCTTGTTTTTTCAAATATCCTGCTACAAAACCAGCAACCATTGAATCACCCGCACCTACTGTATTTATAACTTGTTCTTTAGGTGTATTTGAATAATATACTTCATTTTTTTCTGTAAGCAATATTGCTCCATCTCCTCCAAGTGATATAAGTACATTTTTAGCACCTTTTTCTTGAAGCTTTTTTGCGTAAATTATTATTTCTTCTTTCGTTTCTATTTTTGTGTTAAATGTTTCTTCTAATTCTTCTTTATTTGGTTTTATAAAAAATGGTTTATATTTTAAACAATTCATTAATAATTTTTGCGATGCATCTACTACAAATTTCACATTATTTTCGTTTAATTCTTTACATATTATTTCATATATATCTTCATTTATACATTTTGGAACATTTCCAGATAATATTGCCATATCATTTGAATTTATTTTTTTTATTTTTTTTAATAATTCTTCAATATTTTCTTGTGTAATTTCAGGTCCATTACCATTTAATGCTGTTTCACCTTTTTGAATTAATGATTTTTTTTCTAATGAACTTATTTTTACATTTATTCTGGTATATCCTTTGGCTGTTTCAATAAATTCTGTTTTTATATTATATTGTTGTATTTTTCTTTCTAGTTCTTTTCCAGTAAACCCTGCTATAAAAGAAAGTGCTGTATTTTCTATTCCTAATCTTTTTAAAATTATTGATACATTTAACCCTTTTCCTCCAGCTAATATACTTTCTGATTTTGTTCTATTTATTTTTCCTATTTCAAATTCTTCAACTTGTACTGTATAGTCTAAAGCAGGATTAAATGTTATTGTATATATCATATTTTTTTCACATTCCTTTCCTCTTTTGTTCTCATTCTTTCAATTTGATAATATCATAATCTTATTTTTTTTACAATAGATTTTTTTATTTTAGAACAAAAAAAAGAACCACAATTTTTCAATATAATTGTGATTCCGACTTTTTTATCCATTAAATGGAATAAATTTATTTACTATACTTCCAGCTGATGTTTTTCCCATTTCTCCTTCATCTGTTCTAAACATTGCATATGAAGAATTTATCTTACTATCTATTAATTCTTCTACTTCATTTTGTGTTGAGTTTTCCGCAAAAACAAGTTCACTTACAAGTATTTGTTTTGCATTATATAACATTTTCTTTTCACCTGTTGATAAACCTTTTTCTTTTTGTTTAAAACTTAAATTTCTAACAACATCTGCAATTTCATAAATATTTCCACTTTTCATTTTGTCCATATTTTCTCTATAACGTTTATTCCAATTTTTTTCCATTTCTGTTTCATCTTGCTCTAATACTGACATAACTTTTTGAGCTTCTTCTTTATTTATTACACTTCTTATACCATGTTCTTCAGCTGTTGCAGTTGGTATCATTACCTTAACTTCTCCTGGCATCTCTAATATATAATATGATTGTTTTTCCTCCATTACTTCTTTTTCCTCTATTGCTACAATTCTTCCTGCTCCATGCATTGGGTATACAACTTCGTCTCCTACATTATACATGTCTTTCTCTCCTCTCAGTAAATTTATTTGGCATATTTCAATCATAAAATTTTTTTTTTAGATTTTTTTAACCTTCTTTATTATACCACAAAAAATGGCAAAAGTCAAAACATTTGCCATTTTTTCTTATTTTTTTAATTGTAATTTTATATTAATTAGTAGATCCAAAACCACCATTTCTTTCATCAACAGCACTATCATTATCTATTACAAGATATGGTGTAAATATAGCTTGTCCAATTCTATCTCCTTTTTTTATTTCTATGTCTTCATCTTTTATATTATAAAAAGCAAACATTATATGTCCATCATTATTTTCATTTCCATAATAGTCTTTATCTACAATTCCAACACTATTTGCTAATATTAATCCTTTTTTTCCTGGATTAGAACTTCTATTTACTAACATTAAATATTCATTATCTTGCATATATGCTTTTATCCCTGTTTTTACTAACGTTGGTTTCATGCCTTTCTTAAAACTTGGAACTGTAACATCTTCTGCTGCTTCCACATCATATCCGGCAGAATATTTTGTTTTTCTTTCTGGCAAATTTATTCCTTTATCTTCAAATCCTTTTGCAATTTCAAATCCTCTAATTTTTCCCATTTGTTTTTTCCTTTCGTTTTTTATTTTCCATTTACATTTATCATTCCTGTACTACTTGCTGATATTGTATATTGTCCAGCATTAGTAAAACTTAGAAGAGAACCTTTTAATGTTTGAGCTTGTGTTGTATTTGTATTTTTTACATTTACAACAATTCTATCCCCTTCTTTTAATAAAATTTTAGAATCATTATTTGTACTTTCTTCACCTACGCCTAATTTTTTTAATATTTGTGATGTATATTCTGAATAATATACGTTTTCTCCTATTTTTGTATAATTAGCTTGTGTTGTTTTTTTACCTGGGTTTTCATCTAAATATTGAATTTCCATTTCTACATTATATGTATTTCCAGTTGCTGCTAATGAATTTTCAAGTGATTGATATTTAGCTTGAGTTAAGACACCTGTGTTTTGTACTTCTGTTACAAATTCGTTAACTAATAATTCTACATTTTCTTGTACTACATTATCATTTCTTTCTGTTAATGCAACTAAGGGTGCAACAAATAATAAAGCAGCAGCTAAACATATTGCTATTACATTTGTTGTTGTATTTTGCATAAAACCACATCCTTTCCTCTTTATATTATTAAACATTATTTTTCTTCATTTGTCAAATTTTCATTATATTTATTTATTATATAATTTAAACTTTTTGAAAAATCTTCTAACATAACAATTTTTATTGATGCTGATTTATCTTTTATATATTCATCAATAATGTCTTTTAATTTTATTAGGTTATCTTTTTCTTCAATTAATAAACTAGAATATAATTCTGCTCTTTTTATAAGCTTATCTTTTATTATAACTAAATCCTCATTACTAGAATACATTAATCTTTGTAAAACATTTCTTGGTTCATAATATCTAAATATTGGTATTTCCATACATTCCTTATCAAATCTATCATAAAATTGTTCCATTCTCATAGGAATACATTTAAATATTTCTTCTGCTTTTTTTCCAAAGGCTTTCTTTTTTAAGTTTTCATTTAAATTATAAAATTTATTTAAAATTTCTTCAATATCTTTTTGATCATTTAATAAATTAATTTCACTCAATTCTTCTTTTACATTATCATTATATTCTGATTTTTGAGCAACTGAATCCATACTTTCTTCAAATATCTTTTTTATTGTTTCAATTTCATATGGTATTAATTTTTTACTAGAAAAGTAACTAAAATATGTATATAATTTTACTAATTCAACTAATTCAACTTTTCCTTCTTTAATTTCTTTAATAATTTCATTTATTACCTTTAAAAATTCTTCATCAGGAATTTTCCAATACTCTTCTGTTAATAGTCTTTTATATGCTGGAATATTTCTACTTTCTCCTGAATTTTGAATCTCCTCCATATCATTTTTCAATAATTTCATATCAAATATTCTTGTTCTAACATAATATTCTATAAATTTAAAAAATCTATATTCTGCTTTAAAATTATAATAATAATTATTATCAAATTCCTTTATATAAAATTGCCTATTGTCCATTAATACTCTAGATGAGACTAATATTGATTTATATTCTTCATTATTCTTTATATCTACAAACTTGTCTTTTGTCACTTTTCCAGCTTTTATCTCAAATGAAATAGCAATAGTAAATATCAGCATTGTTTGTATTACTCTATTACTAATGTCTGGATATTTTTGAGTTACTACCTGATATATCTTTTGAAAATCTTTTAATGCGTGTTTTAATATTCTTAAATTTCTAGTTCCACTTTTTTTGAATGTCGAAATAATAATATTTATATTTGTTCTATAAAATCTTTCTAAATCTGGATCATCTTCATATCTAATCAATATTCCATTTATTATATAGTCAAATTTTGGAGCATATTCAAATGTTTCACCTATAAGTTTTTCTTTTATTCTTTCATAATCATTTGCTTTATCAAACACATTCTCTATTTGGTCTTTTATTTTTTCAACCATAGGTTTATTATTGTCTTGTAATTCGCCTTCCTTATCAAGTATATATGTAGCTATAAATGTTTTCATTTCCAAATTGCTACTTTTTATTTTTGTTGATAATTCTTTTTCATTACATATTATTATAGTTTTTATATGATCATGCTCAACAAAATTATTTATATATCCTAAAATGTCTATAACATCTACATTTGCTCTTTCTAGATCATCGAAACATAATACTTTATCATCAGTCGAGAAAAATTCTTCATAGTCTATTTTTCCTTCGTTTGCTGATACACCAAATAAATTTGCCATATCTAATCCTGTTTTTGCATATTCTGGTATTGTCATTTCTTCATGTTGATTCATATATTTTTTTAAGTTTTTATCCATAAGCTGTGTTGTCTCTATAAAAATCTTTTTACTTATATCTTCAAGATTGGAAATTCCATATAGTGACATATATATGGTTTTATATTGTTTTCCATTAAATTTCATAGAATCTATTTTTTTTCTAATTTTATTATTCCAAAAATGAGTTTTTCCAGAGCCCCATTCTCCATTAATCATTATTGCATAGTCTGTATAATCTGCTCTTACATAATCTAATATACTTTCAACTAAGTCTTCCATTAATTATAGTAAATGCTTTAATTCGCATTTTCTCCTTTCTATTTAATCTTTTGCAAGAGTTAGTACACCTATGTTTTCTTTTTTTATTCCATTTTCTATAAGTATTTTGGAACATTCATTTAATGTATTTCCTGTTGTATAAATATCATCTATTATAAGAATTTTTTTGTTTTTTATTTTTTCTATATTTCTTATTTTAAATGCTCCTTTTATATTCTCTTTTCTTTCTTTTTTATTTAGTGTACTTTGTGGTACAATATTTTTGGTTTTATATAATATTTTACTTTCTATTTTTATTTGTAAAATATTTGAAATTGTTTCTGCTATTAATTGACTTTGGTTATAGCCTCTCTGTAGCCTTCTTTTCCAACTTAATGGTACCACAATAATTATATCATATTTTTTTATTTTTTCCAAATATTTTTTATTATTTTGTAAAAAATATTCAATCGTTTTGTAGATATATGGCTTTTTTTGAAATTTCATTTCCAGAATCATGTTTCTTATTAAATTTTTGTATTGAAATAAATAATATTGTTCTAAAAAATTTTTGTTTTTAGAATAAATTTTAGTAAATTTAAATTCTTTTTGTATTTTTTTCTTACATTCATAACAAAGTGAGTTTCTACTTTCCTTTTCACATATTCCGCACATTTGTGGATAAAAAATGTCTAATATTTTTTGAATTTTCTTCTTATTAATTATATCTTTATTTCATCTCCCCTCCATAAAATAATAAAAAGAGCTTATTTTTAATAAGCCCCTATTTTTTTATTATACTTCCATGATTATTGGTATAATCATTGGATTTCTTTTTGTTTTTATAAATAAGTAATCTCTTAGATTTTCTTTAATTGTTGATTTTATTGTTGTCCAATCACGTATTCCTCTTTCTTCACATTTTGCTACTTCATGTCTTACAACACTTTTTACATCATCCATTAAGTTTTCTGATTCTCTTACATATACAAATCCTCTTGATATTACATCTGGACCAGCTACAACTTCCCCAGTTTGTGAATCCATTGTTAATACTATTACTATTAATCCATCTTGTGCTAAATGTTGTCTATCTCTTAATACAATATTTCCAACATCTCCAACACCTAATCCATCAACTAATACTCTTCCACTTGGTACACTTCCATTAAATTTACATTCATCTTCATTCATTTCTAATACTCTTCCATTTGTAAGCATAAAAATGTTTGATTCACTTACTCCCATTAATTTTGCTGTATCTGCATGTGCTCTTAATTGTCTATATTCACCATGTACTGGTATAAAATATTTTGGTTTTGCTAGTGCTAATATTAATTTTTGTTCTTCTTGGCATGCATGTCCTGAAACATGTACATTCGCTAATGCACTATATACAACTTCTGCACCTAATTGCATTAAATCATCTATTACTTTTGATACATATTTTTCATTTCCTGGAATTGGTGTTGCTGATATTATTATTAAATCATTTGGTGTTATTGTTATTTTTCTATGATCACCTGCTGCCATTCTTGTTAATGCTGACATTGGTTCTCCTTGACTTCCTGTTGTTATAATAACTAATTGTTCATCTGTATATGTTCCTATCATATCAATATCAATAAATATGTTGTCTGGACATTTGATATATCCTAATTCTATTGATGTATTTATAATATTTATCATACTTCTTCCACATACAGCTATTTTTCTGTTATATTTAATAGCTGAATTTACTATTTGTTGTATTCTGTGTACATTTGATGCAAATGTTGCTACAACTATTCTTTTTGAACAATTTTGAAATACTGTATCAAATAGTTCTCCTACAGAACTTTCTGACATTGTAAAGCCTTTTCTTTCTGCATTTGTACTATCTGACATTAATGCTAATATTCCTTTATTTCCTAATTCTGCAATTCTTCCAAAATCCATAAGTTGTCCATCTATTGGTGTGTAATCTACTTTAAAGTCTCCTGTATGTAATATTGTTCCTGCTGGTGTTGTGATTGCTAACATTACTGAATCTGGTATGCTGTGTGAACTTCTTATAAATTCTACTTTAAAGTTCTTTCCTAATTGAATTGTTTCACCTTGTGTTACTATATGCATTTCTGTACTTCTTAATAATTTATGTTCTTCTAATTTATTGCTTATTAGTCCTGCTGCTAATCTTGTTGCATATATTGGTGTATTTATTTGTTTTAAGAAATATGGTATTCCTCCTATATGGTCTTCATGACCATGTGTTATAACCATTCCTTTTAATTTTTCTTGATTTTTTACTAAATATGTTATATCTGGAATTACTAAGTCAACTCCTAACATATCATCTTCTGGAAATGATAAACCACAATCTACAACAATCATTTCATCTTCATATTCAAATACTGTAATATTTTTTCCGATTTCATGTAATCCTCCTAATGGGATTATTTTTAAACTTGATTTTTTGAATACTTCTTTTGCAATGCTAGTTTCTACTAATTCTCCATCTTTTACTTCTTGCATTATTTTTGGTGTTCTTGTTTTATAATTTCTCTTTGTTTTTGTTCCTTCTTCTTGTTTATAATTTTCTTTTTTATGATAATTTCTTCTTGTCTTTCTTACTTTTTCTGCAACAGTACTTGCTGTTTCTTCCAATATATTTTTTTCTTCTGACATTTATTTATCTATTCTCCTTTCTCTTTTAATTTTATCTGTATCAAATAGAACAAATAAGAAAAATTTAAAATTTTTCTTTGATTTGTTCTTGAATATTTTTTATTTAATTATCTCTCATAATTATTTACTACTTTTATCATTTCATACGATAAAATCAAATCAATCTCTTGACAACACATTTGATATTTTAGCATATTTTTATATAATTGTCAATTGTATAAATTCCATTTTCTTGTAAATAATAGCATTATAATATTTTTTACAAGAAAGGATCATTATGGAAAATACTAAAATTGGAAATAAAGAAGCAATTGCCCTTTTAACAACAATCTCATTTAATCAAATAATTATATTTGGAGTAAAATCTATAATAAACAATACTTCATCTGCTTCTTTACTTAATCTACTATATTTAAGTATTATTATATTAATTTTCACAAGTTTAATATGTTTTTTATTAAATAAATTTCCATCATTTGATTTACTCGATATATCTGATTATCTTGGTGGAAAAATATTAAAATGGATTGTTGGAATTTTATTTTTTATATATTTTATTATTTTTGCAGGAAATTCACTTCATCTGTTTTCTTCATGTTTAGAAATAATATATTTTCCTTTAACTCTACTGATTTTTATAAGATTATTTTTAATAATAGGAGCTACTATTACTTGCCTATTCAAAAATAATGCGTTATATAGAAGCAATTTTATTGTTTTTCCTTTAATGATAATTACTACTATCTTTATGTTTTTCTCTGATATGAAATATTTTAACTTTGAAAATGTATACCCTATGTTTGGAGATAGTCTATTTTACACTTTTGTTGGTGGATTAAATAATATGATTGTATTTCAAAGTTTAGCATATATTTTTTTCTTACCACCATTATTAAAAAATACTCAAAACATAAAAAAAATTGTAATAACATCTATTGTAATATCTTGTATTTTAAACTTATTATGTGTTGCAACAGTTCTTTTTACATTTGATGGTTTTACAGAAATAGATGAACTACTGCCTTTATATTCAGCAGTAAAGCATATAGAATATGGTGAATTTTTCAGAAAAATGGATTCTATATTTTTTCTAATTTGGATTATTAGTTTTGTAAGTTACTTAAGTTTAACACTAAAATTTTCAGCAAATATTTTAAAAAAATTAACATATTCCAAATCTAACTTTTTCTTTATATTTATTTCTGCATTTCTATTATTTATAACATCTGGATGGCAGAAAAATTATAATACATCTTTGATGTTTACTGAAAATTTTTTAAGTTATTTCTTTTTTATATTAGTATTCGTAATTGCTATTTTAGTTTTACTATTAGCATTTATAAAAAAGAAAATTAAAAGGTGGTCAAAATGAAGAAAAAATTTATAATTATTTTAATATTATTTGTTGTCTTTATTACATTTATTGCAGGATTTTCCAATTCATACATCTCTCGTCGTATAGAACATCTTGCATATGTTCTTGTGCTTGGAATTGATAAGGGTGAAAAAGCAAGATTAAAAATTTCTACTCAATTTATAAATGTTTCTTCTTCATCAAGTGGTGCATCTTCTGATTCTTCGCAAATTGTATTAACATCTTGCGAAGCTAATTCTATGTTTAGTGGATTAAACCTTTTAAATAGTTATATAGGTAAAGAAATTAATCTTGCACATTGTAGTGTTGTCGTTTTTTCAGAAGAAATTGCCAAAGAAGGCATTTCATCAGAGATATATAGTTTGATAAATAATGAAGAAATTCGTTCTTCTGCTAATATTGTTGTTACAAATTGTACAGCATATGATTATATTAATAATAGTAAACCTAATTTAGAAAATATAACAAGTAAATATTTTGATACATTTGATATTACAAGTAAACTAACTGGATATTTTTCAAATATAACACTGGGTGATTTTTTTAATCGTCTATCTGAAAGAAATTCAGACCCAATAGCAGTCTTAGGTGGATTAAATTCAACAGCACGTTCTGAAGAAAATAAATCATCTTCAAATTCTTCCAAAGAAAGTTCTTCATCTTCAAATAGTGGCAATTCAGACAATATAAATAGTGAAACCTTAAATTCTAATTCATCATCACAAGATGTTGAAGATCAAGAAAAGCAAGAAATTGAAACTACTCAAAATAGTTTAGTTGCTGGAAAAAGTTCAATTGTTGGTGGAAGAGGTACAGAAAACCTCGGAATTGCTATTTTTTCTGGTGATAAATATATTGGAGAATTAACTGTTTGGGAATCAATTTGTCATTCTCTTATCATAAATTCTATTGATACCTGTATAATATCTGTTGAAGATCCACTAGTTAAAAGTAAACAATTGGAAATTCAACTTTCTCCTAATAAAAAATCAAAAATAACATCTAATATCGAAAATGGAGCTATAAATATAAATATTGAACTAAATTTGATTGCTAATATAATCTCACTAAATTCAAATATAAACTATGAAGATACAGATACTATAAATAAGATATCAACAGCTACTCAAAATCGTTTAAATGACGAATTAAATAAATATTTTGATAAAACTGCAAGAAAGTATAATGTTGATATTGATAAATATTATTTAAGTATTCTAAAATATTTTCCCTATCAAAAAAACTTTGATGATTTTAATTATAAAGAAAAATTAAAAAATGCCAACTTTAATTGTAATACACATGTTAACATTATTTCTTCATTGCTCATAACAAAAACATAAGTGCAAATGTAAAAATACATTTGCACTTAACTTGATTCTTTAAATCCTTTTCCCAATACTTCTCTTGCATTTGCAACTACAATAAAACATTTCTCATCGATGCTTTGAGCAATACTTTTTATTTTAGGTATATCTCCTACATTTGCTGCACATATTAATATTAATTTGTCATTTCCACTATACATCCCTTTTCCATAAAGTCCTGTTACTCCTCTTTTTACATTTTTTTCTATCTGCTTTGAAATTTTCTCACTTTTGTCTGAAATTATAAACATTATTTTTGTATAATACACACCTTCAAATATAGTGTCAATTAATTTTCCATATAAATATATTGCAATTGCAGAATATAATCCTATTTCAATATGTTTAAATACAAATACATTTGCAATGACAATTATAATATCTATTATTGTTAAATATCTACTTATAGTAATATTAGGTTTATATGATTTTATTAAATTTGCAATTAATTCTGTTCCACCAGTAGATGCCCCTACTTTTAAAATTATTGCTGTTCCAATTCCTATTATTGCTCCTCCATATACTGATGCTAAAAATTTATCTGTTGTTATTGGTTCAATTTTATCAAATATATCTATAAAAACTGACAAACTTGCTGTTCCTACTATAGATTTTATTAAAAACTTTCTTCCTATTCTATAATTCGAAAAAATAAACATTGGAATATTTAATATTAAATTCATCATCCCCATTGGAATATTAAATAAATAATATGTTATTGTTGCTATTCCAGAAAATCCTCCTGTTGATAATTGATTTGGTAATAAAAATAATGATGTTCCAAATGCCATTATCATTGCCCCTATTACTGTTCCACTTCCATCTAGAATAGCTTGTTTTACTCCACTTTTCACAAACATCTCCTTTACAAAAAAACTATATATTACAATTATTTGTAATATATAGTTTTTTATACATATTATATTAGATAACCACTTTTTCACCTGTTTCAATATTATAATATTCTGTTAATCTTTGTGGTTCAATTTTTAAGACATCTGTAAAGTTATATACATATTCTGGAATTCCGCCACCTTCATTTGCACTTCTATCATATTTTATTATTATAGGTTCAATTGTTGTCTCAAAATCATGTATTGTCATATCATAATAATTTCCCCACTCTGTTACAGATACTAAATTTTCATCCAGTGATTGTTCAAAAAATCCATTTATTTCAATATAATAATTTAAAATATAAAAATTATTTGTATCTTGATTTGCTTTAACTTTTAGATTTGAAATCTCTTGTTCTATACTTTTTATTTTTTGAGCCATTAATTGTTTTTCAAAATCACTACTATTATCCTCATTCCAAAATACAGAAATGTCTATAAAATAATTTTGTTCATTTTGATAATTAGTATAATAATAAAAATCATTAAATCTTCTATCTGTTAATGTATATAAATTCTTATATCCTATATCATTATTTAAGTATAATGACTCATCAGATAAATATTTACTATAAATATTTATATAATCTGCCCATTCACTAAATGATATATATAAATACATTTTATCATATATTATTGTAATAGCTGATGGTGAACAATAAAAATTAGTAATTTGTCCTTTTTTATATTGTTCTATAAAGTCTGAAATGTCTTCTTCAATATTGCCATAATCATTAACTTGTAAATCTCCACTCAAATTAAGTTCTGCCCTGTTTGAAACAAAACTGTAATAAGCTGATTTTCTTAATATTTCAATTATTGGAGCATTTTCCACAAATAAATCCTCTAATTTGATTAAATTTCCTGTATTTAAATCATATGTGATTCCTTTATGTACATCTACTAAATCATCACTATCATCATCCACTTTTCCCCAAGAATATGAGCATAAAGATAGAATATTACTAAAGTTCGCTGTTTCATATAAACTAACAGAAACATTTCCAACTTTATTTAAATCAATAGAATTTTTATAACCATTTAAAGCTTCTACTTCAATTTCTTTATTTATTTTTTCTTGAATTTTTTTATCTTTTAATCCTTCTAATTGAAAATATGTAATATCTATTTTTTCATTTGAAAATTTTTTTTCATTAAATTTTAAATCATTTTGATTATATTTTCCTTTTAAATTAATTCCTTTTTCTTCTTTTGATGTAGTTATTATTTTCTCTTCTGTTGCGTCTTGTTCATTTTGAACATCATCATTTTTTATATCAATTCTTTTGTATATTATTAATATTGATGTCACTATTATACAAATAACAGAAAATATAATAACAAATATTAATTTTCCTTTAATAGTTTTGAACATATCCTGCCTCCTTAGCAACATTTTGACCATATGTTGATATCATGGCATTTAATAATTTTCTAGCATCACTATTTTCTGGTTCATCTTTTCTTATTACAGCATAATATGCTGTCTGAATACTATATAAACCTGTTTTTATATTATCATAAGTTGGTTCTATACCATTTACTGATAAAAGTTTTATTTGATCTTTTGAATACATTGTTGTAATATAGTAATAATATGAATACCCTATAGCATTATCTTTATTTTGATAATCCGAAATAACATCAACTATATCAACCATTGATTGTGCAATTGTCTCTTTTTCAGGTTCTTTCATTTTTATTCCTTGCATTACAAGTGATAACATTCCAGACTGGCTTCCAGAATTTTGTGGTCTTTGATATGCTAATATTTGCGCATCTGCTCCGCCAACTTCTTTCCAATTAGTTATTTTTCCAGAATATATATCTTGAATTTGATTTAGCGTTAAATTATCAATTATATTTTCTTTATTTACAAAAAAAACAAAGGCTTCTTTTACAACTGGTACTATTTCCAATTCAATCCCTGCATCTTTAGCAAGTTTTTTCTCTTCTTCTGATGGATATGTTACTAATATTAAATCTGATTTTTTATCTATTAAATTAACATATGCATTATGAGTTTTTGAATGTGAAACATCAACTTTCTCAATATCTGTTCCTGTAAACGCAGATTTATAAGCTTGTGCTAAAGGCAATGTAGCTGTTGATCCATCTATTTTAGGATAATTCTCAATAGTAAATATTGGCTCTTGATTTTTATCTTTCTTTTCCCATGTATGTGTAAAATATAAATATGCAACAATACATCCAACAAAAACTAATATCATTATAACAATTAATAATATGTTTATCGTTTTATTTTCTTTTTCCATAGTTTCTTTTATTCCTTTTCATCTAAAAATTCCGGATATTTTTCTAGTATTTCTAATTTAAATTTTCCTTCTTTCATTTTCATATCTTGTTCAACTATTAAGTCTAATTCATATACATCTTTCAATTTTTGAATATTTTCCCTTTTATGTCCGACAACATTATTTACATCTTTAGGATTAATTATAATTTTTACCCTTTTTACCTTAGTATTCATTTCTTTTATTCTTCTTAATATATCATCATACCATAAATTTGCTTCTACTAATTGTCTAAATGCTGGATGATATGGACCAGCAACTACTTCACTTCCTTTTACAGACGGATCTGTTATTTCATCTGTATTTTGAAGTCCTATTCTAATTATATCTATTCCTTTTTCTCTAAATAATGGAACAATTTCTTTACAGGTTTCTACAGCTTGTACAACTGTTAAAGGCTTATACCTTCCATCCAAGTAATCTTTTTCTAGTTTAGTATTATGTATTACTAAAACAGGATATATTCTTACCATTTTAGGCTTTAGTTTTATTAATTCTTTTGCTGTATTTATTTCATCTAATCTATTACTTTCTGGTAATCCAACCATCATTTGATGTCCTAAATTAAATCCATACCATCTAATTAATTTTGAAGCCTTTTTTACATCTTCAAATGTATGCCCTCTATGGCTTTGTTTTAATATATAGTCATTTGCAGATTGAACTCCTAATTCTATTGTTCTTACTTTATATTTTTTCAATCTTTTTAATATATCTTTGTTTATATAATCTGGTCTTGTTGAAATTCTTATACTATCTATTTTTCCATCTTTTATAAATTTATATGCTGTTTGTAGGAATTCTTCTTGTTTGTTTACATCAATTCCAGTAAAGCTTCCCCCAAAAAATGCAACTTCTTTTTTGGCTTCTTTATCCTTTATGTTTTCTAAATAAAAATTAATTGTTTTTATTATATCTTCTTTTGTTATCATTTTTTGTTGTCCACTTATTGATTTTTGGTTACAAAATACACAATCATTTGGGCATCCCAAATGTGGTACAAATATTGGAATTATATAACGTTTTTTCATATTCTTAATTCCTTTCTTACATTATATATTTATTCTATTTTAAGATTTCAAGAGCCTTTCTCGCAGCTTCCATTTCTGCAATTTTTTTAGATTTTCCTTCACCTATTGCAAGTTTTTTTCCATTCCATTCTACTTGTGATACAAATATTTTTGCATGGTCTGGTCCTTTTTCATCTATTATTTCATATTTTATGCTTGTTGTTCCATGTGCTTGTAGTTTTTCTTGAAGTACTGTTTTATAATCTTTTTGTCCAACATGTTTTGTTGCAACTTCAATTTCGTTTTTTAAATTATCTATAATAAATCTTTGAGCTTCTTCTAAATTACTATCTAAGTACATTGCTGCAATTACTGCTTCAACACTGTCTGCTAAAATGGCCTTTCTAATTTGCTCTTTTCCTTTTATTTCTGAATTTCCTAAATATAAAAATTCATTAAATTTTAGTCTTGTTGCTATTTTATACAAACTATCTTCACATACTACTGTTGCTCTTACTTTTGTCATTTCACCTTCTTTTAATGTTGGATAATTTTGATATATATATATACTTGATATGAATTCTAATATGCTATCACCTAAAAATTCTAGTTTTTCATTACTTTGAACTCCTTTTTCATAAGCATATGATGTATGTGTTAATGCTCTTTTTAGTAATTCTTTATTTTTAAATGTATATCCTATATTTTCTTCTAAACTCTTCATGATTTATTTAACTTACCTCTTTTTTCCATTATTATATGTTTCTATTTTACTATATCAAATAAAAAAATGCAATAAAAAGGACATGTTTTTTAACATGCCTATCTTTTGTTTTTATTATACATTTTCTTTTATGTAATCTACTACATCTCCAACTGTAACAACTTTTTCTGCATCAGCGTCTGGTATTTCTATATCAAATTCTTCTTCTAATGCCATAACTAATTCTACTATATCTAAAGAATCAGCACCTAAGTCATCAATAAAAGATGCTTCTAATGTAACTGCTGTATCAGCTACACCTAATTGCTCAACAATTATTCCTTTTACTTTTTCAAATACTTCTTCTGAACTCACTACAAGTTCACCCCCTCTCATTTTTAAATGATATATTTCATTTAATTTTCAAATGTTTCTTTAACATTTATATTATATGTTTATTATTTTGTCAAGCATATTTGAATTTTTTTTATTTTTTATACTGACCATTCAAAATTTAAATTTTATTAATTTGCTCAAAGTGTTCTATCATCTTGTCTACCGCTTTATTTTCAACAAACTTTTCAGCTTGTTTTATTGTAAATTCAAATAGTTTTTCATCACTACTTCCATGTGCTTTTACAACTGGTTTTTTTACACCTAAAAATAATGCTCCTCCATATGATTTATAATCCATTGTCTTTTTAAATCTATTAATTGCTGGCAAACATGGTATTGTTCCGATTTTTGCAAATATATTTTGTGTTAAGCTTTCAGATAATGTTCTTTTTACAAATTTTCCAAGCCCTTCTGTTGTTTTTAAAAATACATTTCCTGTAAATCCATCAGTTACTATTGCATCAACCTTTCCTGAAAATGCGTCTCTACCCTCAACATTTCCTATAAAGTTTATTCCTAATTCTTCTGATTTTTCTTTTAATAAATGATAACTTTCTTTTACTAACTCATTTCCTTTTGTTTCTTCTGTTCCTATATTTAATAATCCCACTGCTGGTTTTTCAATTCCAAATGTGTTTCTTAAATATATTGTTGACATTTGAGCAAATTGTAATAAGTTAATTGGTTTACAATTTGTATTTGATCCAGAGTCTATTAATAATAATTGGCTTTTATATGCTGGTAATATTCCTGCTAATGCTGGTCTATCTATTCCCTTTATTCTTCCAACAATTAATGTTGCTCCTGCAAGTAATGCCCCTGAATTTCCAGCAGATATGAATACATCACCTTCGTTTTCTTTTAGCATTTTAAATCCAACTACCATTGATGAATCTTTTTTGTGTCTGATTGCATCTGTTGGTCCATCTTCCATTTCAATTGTTTCTGTTGCATTTTTTATTTTTAGTCTATCTGATACTTCTTCAATTTCTTTTCCTGTAAATTCTTTTACTTTGTTTCTTATTACTTCTTCTTTTCCTACTAATGTTATTGTTGCTTTTATTTGATTAACTGCTTTTAATGCTCCTTTTATATTGGCATCTGGTGCATTGTCTCCTCCCATTGCGTCTAGTAATATATTCATTGTTTTATTTCCTTTCTTATTATGTTTGTTATATTTTGCTATTATTCTTATTCATGATGTTTCTATTTTATTATTGTTTTATTAAAATTGCAATAGGTTTGGAAAAATTTATATTTAATAAAATTAAACAAGACTATAAACTATAGTCTTGTCCTTTTTTATTATTATCTTTCATCTCCATCTTGGTCTTGAGATATCGGTGTCTCTAAAGAAGCTTCTTCTTTTCTTTTACTTCTTGCATCTTTTAATGCTTGCTTATCTGCTTGTTTATAAAGATCTTTTACTATATCATATTTTAAAGCATTTTTAAAATTATTTTTTGGTTGTGTATTATTCTCTGAGGTTGGTTCTGGTGTTGATTCTGGAGTTGGTGCCTCTGGTTGTTCTGCCTCTGGTTGTTCTGCTTCTGGTAATGCTTTTTGCTTTCTTTTTTCATTCCACATTTTAAATCTTTTTACAAATTGATACCACTTTGGTTTTTCTTCTTGTTCGCTTGCTTCTTGTTCTTCCTCTTCTTGAGCTGGTTCTGAAGAATTTTCTGTTTCATGAGATTGTTCAGAATTACTATCTTGAACTGGTTCTGTTCTTGTAATTCTTGTTGGACTTTGATGTTGACCAGGCTCTGCTGTACTTCTTCCAAGTGTTTCTAATGCTTTCTCATGTTCTGTAATTGACTTTGTATATTTTTTAACTTGTCTATTTAATTGTGCTCTTCTATTATTTAAAGTTGCTGCTAAATCTATTTTTCCATTTTTATTTACTACAATTCCATTATCTAATAATTCTTTTAAATCTTCGTCTTTAAAATCTAATCCTTTAATTCCCATTAATAAATCTTTATTTTTAGTAATTTTAACTTCTAATTGTGAAATTTGTGTTGTTAAATCAGCTATTTTCTTAGTATCAATAGGATCAGCTTTTTTCAAATCATCTATTTGTTTTTTCAATTTATCAATTTCAAGTGTTGAATTCATAATTCCTATTAAATAATTTTTTACAGATGGACTTTTATTAACAATTTCTTGTAATTTTTCAATTTTAGCTTTTTTATTTGATGCTACTTCTAGTTTTTTCTTTTCATCTTTTAATCGTCTTTCATATCTTTTTTCCATTACTTCTTCAATATGTTTTTTTAGTTCTGGATTTTCTTGCAATTCTTTTAATTTATCATTAATTTGCTCTTGAATTCCCTTTAACTTATCTTGATATGATTTAATATCTTCTCTTATGTCTTCAACTTTTTCATTAAATCCTTTTATTTCTAACTCTACTTTTTTTATCTCTTCACTTTTGCTTTTTACTAATGCTTCATCTTTACTTCTTTTGGCTTGTTCAAGTTCTCCCTCAAGAATTTTTATATCACCTTCTTTAGTTTTCTTATTACTTTCTATTGTTTCAATTTCTTCATTTGCTTTTTTTATTCTATTATTTATGTTATCTAATTTTCCTTTAAGCTTTAAATATTCATCATTTAATTTTTTTAAATCCATATTTTAAAATCCCCTTCCTTTATTAACAACTTAATATTTCATTGCAATTTTCTATTACCGCATCTGCTTCATTTAATAAATTTTCTGTTTCTAATTTTAAATCCACTATAGCATCAATATTTTGTAATAATTCTTCTGTTACCTTTAATTCATTATTTTCCATAGTATCACTTCTCCTTTTTATAAATATCTCTAACGTTTTAATTATAACACCTCTTCAAAATTATGTCAAGTTTGCATAAAAATGTTATTTAATAATATTGATTATAACATATATTTTTTAATTCATTATTGCAATTTCATTAAATTTATATTACAAAAATATTACACAAGTTTAATTATACACAAAAAGAACTATGAAAAACTCATAGTTCTTTTATATATATTCAAATATTATTCGATGATGTCAGCAACAACACCTGAACCAACTGTTCTACCACCTTCACGAATAGCGAATCTTAATCCTTTTTCGATAGCGATAGGTGTAATTAATTCAATTGTCATTGATACGTTATCACCTGGCATAACCATTTCTGTTCCAGCAGGTAATTCGATAACACCTGTTACGTCTGTTGTTCTGAAATAGAATTGTGGTCTGTATCCGTTGAAGAATGGTGTATGACGTCCACCTTCTTCTTTTGTTAGAACGTATACTTCTGATGTGAATTTTGTATGTGGATGTATTGTTCCTGGTTTACATAGTACTTGACCTCTTTCGATGTCTTTTCTATCAATACCTCTTAATAATGTTCCGATGTTATCTCCAGCTTCAGCTTGGTCTAATAATTTTCTGAACATTTCAACACCTGTTACAACTGTTTTCTTTCTTTCTTGTGATAATCCTATGATTTCAACTTCATCAGAAACTTTAACTTCTCCTCTTTCTACTCTACCTGTAGCAACTGTACCACGTCCTGTGATTGTGAATACGTCTTCAACTGGCATTAAGAATGGTTGGTCAATTGGTCTTTGTGGTGTTGGGATATAGCTATCAACTGCATCCATTAATTCTTTCATTGGAGCATAAACTGGATCGTTAGGATCTGTTGATGTGCTCTCTAATACTTTTAATGATGATCCTTTTACAACTGGAATTTCGTCTCCTGGGAAACCATATTCTGTTAATAGGTCTCTAACTTCCATTTCAACTAATTCTAATAATTCTGGATCGTCAACCATATCACATTTATTTAAGTAAACAACGATGTATTTTACACCTACTTGTCTAGCTAATAAGATGTGTTCTCTTGTTTGTGGCATTGGTCCATCAGCTGCAGAAACAACTAATATTGCACCATCCATTTGTGCAGCACCTGTGATCATGTTCTTTACATAGTCAGCATGTCCTGGGCAGTCAACGTGAGCATAGTGTCTTGTATCTGTTTCATATTCAACGTGAGCTGTATTAATTGTGATTCCTCTTGCTTTTTCTTCTGGTGCTCCATCGATTTGATCATAAGCTTCGAATTTAGCTTGACCTTTTAATGATAAATATTTTGTAATAGCAGCTGTTGTTGTTGTTTTTCCATGGTCTACGTGTCCGATAGTACCGATGTTAACGTGTGGCTTTGTTCTTTCAAATTTTGCTTTTGCCATTTTTTATTCCTCCTTATTTTTTTGAGATTTCTCTCTATATTTTAAATTTAATAACGTATTTTATTTTGCACTTGCATTTTATAACATTTCAGCCTAAAATGCAAGCATTTTTACAAAATTCACATATTTCTTTATTTTAGCGTATTAGTTTTCTTTCTTAGCTCTTGAAGCTACGATTGCTTCTAATACTGATTTTGGAACTTCTTCATAATGAGATGGTTCCATAGAGTATGTTCCTCTACCTTGTGTTTTTGAACGTAAGTCTGTAGCATAACCAAACATTTCTGATAATGGTATGAATGCTTTTATTTCTTGCATTCCATCATTTGCTTCCATTCCTTCCATTCTACCACGTCTTGAGTTTACATCTCCAATAACATCTCCCATGTATTCTTCTGGAACTGTTATTTCTACTTTCATTATTGGCTCTAATAGAACTGACTTAGCTTGTTTACATCCTTCTTTGAATGCCATTGATGCAGCTATTTTGAATGCCATTTCTGAAGAGTCAACTTCATGGTATGATCCATCTACTAATGATGCTTTGAAATCGATTACTGGATATCCAGCTAAAATTCCTGTTTCAGCAGCTTCTCTTAAACCTTGTTCAATTGGTTTAATATATTCTTTTGGAACTGCTCCACCAACAATTTTACTTTCGAATTCAACACCTTTACCTGGCTCTAATGGTTCCATTTCAAACCATACGTCTCCGTATTGTCCTTTACCACCAGATTGACGGATAAATTTACCTTGAACTTTAACTTTATTTCTTATTGTTTCTTTGTAAGCAACTTGTGGTTTACCTACATTACATTCTACATGGAATTCTCTCTTTAATCTATCAACAATGATATCTAAGTGTAATTCACCCATACCTGCGATAATTGTTTGACCTGTTTCTTGATTTGTATAAGCTTTAAATGTTGGATCTTCTTCAGCTAATTTTGCTAAAGCTATTCCCATTTTTTCTTGAGCTGCTTTATCTTTTGGCTCAATTGCTATATCAATAACTGGTTCTGGAAATTCCATTGATTCTAGAATTATTGGATGTTCTGGATCACATAATGTGTTTCCTGTTGTAACATCTTTTAATCCTACTGCAGCCGCTATATCACCAGCATATACTTTTTCAATATCTTCTCTGTGATTTGAGTGCATTTGTAGAATTCTTCCTACTCTTTCTTTTTTATCTTTGCTAGAATTTAAAACTGTTGACCCTGTTTCTAATACTCCTGAATACACTCTAAAGAAGCATAATTTTCCAACAAATGGGTCTGTTGCAATTTTAAATGCTAATGCTGCAAATGGTTCGCTGTCAGAAGTTTTAGCTTCTGTTGGTTCACCATCTAATGTTTCACCTTTGATATGTGGTATATCTAATGGTGATGGCATATAATCAATTATTGCATTTAATAATTCTTGTACACCTTTATTTTTATATGAAGATCCACATGTTACAGGAACGATTTCGTTAGCAATTGTTCCTTTTCTTAATGCTTTTTTGATTTCTTCTTCAGAAGGTTCTTCTCCTTCTAAATATTTCATCATTAATTCTTCATCTTGTTCACATGCTGCTTCAATCATTGTTGTTCTCCATTTTTTAGCTTCATCTAACATATCTTCTGGAATGTCTGTTTCTTCAATTTCTTTTCCTAAATCATCTTTATGGATGAATGCTCTCATTTTAATTAAATCAACTATTCCTTTGAAGTTATCTTCTGCCCCTATTGGTAATTGAACTGGAACCGGATTTGCACGTAATCTATTTTTTAATTGGTCAACACATAACATAAAGTTAGCTCCAACTATGTCCATTTTATTTACATATACCATTCTTGGAACTTGATATTTGTCAGCTTGTCTCCAAACTGTTTCTGTTTGTGGTTGAACTCCACCTTTTGCAGCTAATACTGTAACTGCACCATCTAGAACTCTTAAAGATCTTTGTACTTCTACTGTAAAGTCAACGTGTCCTGGTGTATCAATAATGTTAATTCGATTATTTTTCCAGAAACATGTTGTTGCAGCAGATGTAATTGTGATGCCTCTTTCTTGTTCTTGTTCCATCCAGTCCATTGTTGCTGCACCTTCATGAACTTCTCCAATTTTATGTGTTTTACCTGTATAGAATAATATTCTCTCTGTTGTTGTTGTTTTTCCTGCATCTATATGTGCCATTATTCCTATATTTCTTGTTCTTTCTAATGGGTATGCTCTTCCTGCCATATTTTATCCTCCTTTTTGGACAAGATATACATTTAATTTTAATACCTTCTAAAATTAATGTATTCTTTATATCTAAATCTCTAAATTTTGATTAAAAGTAGTAAGATGTTCAATTTTGGTAGTTATCACAAGCCGAAGTCGTACAAAAGTACGTCGAGGTTTGTGATAGATACTGAAATTGAACAGATTGCTGCTTTTAATCGAAATTCTACCATTTGTAATGAGCAAAAGCCTTATTAGCTTCAGCCATTCTATGTGTGTCTTCTTTCTTCTTGAATGCTCCACCATTTCCATTAACAGCATCCATAATTTCAGCTGCTAATTTTTGAGCCATAGTTTTTTCATGTCTATTTCTAGCATATAAAACTAACCATCTTAGTCCTAAAGTTTGTCTTCTTTCAGGTCTAATTTCTAATGGTACTTGGTATGTTGCTCCACCTACTCTTCTTGCTTTAACTTCAAGAACTGGCATGATATTTTCTAATGCTGCTTCAAATACTTCTAAAGGATTTTTTCCTTCTTTTTCTTTTATTATGTCAAAAGCATCATATACTATACCTTGAGCAACTGATTTTTTACCATCTAACATTATGTTGTTAATTAATTTTGTAACAACTTTGCTATTATAAATTGGATCTGGTAATACATCTCTTTTTGCTATATATCCTCTTCTTGGCACTATTCTTCACTCCTTTTCTTTTTTGATATCTATAAGATATCTAAGTTACTCTGGAAAGTTTATTCTTTCCCGCATAGTGCTACATAATCTATTCTAAATTTAAGTACCTTAATTTAGTAAATTGTGTGCACTAATCTAAATAATTAAAAATCAAATAAATTAGGTATATTGTGCATTTTTGATATTTATTGCAAGATGAGACTATCCGTTTGTATGCCGATTTTTGCAATAGATGTCGAAAATGTGCAAGATGCCCGATTTAGTTAATTTTCTATTTTTTAGGTCTCTTAGCTCCATATTTAGAACGAGCTTGCATTCTGTCTTTTACTCCTGCTGTATCTAATGTTCCTCTAATAATATGGTATCTAACACCTGGAAGGTCTTTTACTCTTCCTCCTCTAATTAGAACTACACTGTGTTCTTGTAGGTTATGTCCTATTCCTGGGATATAAGATGTTACTTCATAACCGTTTGAAAGTCTAACTCTGGCAACTTTTCTTAAAGCTGAGTTTGGTTTTTTGGGTGTTACTGTTTTTACAACTGTACATACACCTCTTTTTTGTGGTGCTCTATTGTTTGTTAATGTTTTGTTTTTTGAATTCCATCCATGTTGTAGAGCTGGTGCTGTTGATTTTGCCTTTGAAGTTTGTCTTCCTTTTCTTACTAATTGATTAATTGTTGGCACTTAAATTTCACCTCTTTCTTTGTTAAAATAAACCGCTATAAAGCTAGCATATATTGCCAGTTTTACTGCGGTTTATATTTTATCATTTTTTTATTGTTATGTCAATATTTTTATTATATTTTTATTCACATTTTCCTTCAGGTAGAGCATCAATGTTTTTTAAATTAAATAATCTTTTAAACATATATTTGATTTTGCTAAATCCTGTTATACCACCAATAATATCTATGTTCTCATTCGTACTAGCATTTTTACATATTTTTGAAATAACCTTCTTTTCTTTATTGCTCAAATTTGTATTTTTTAAATATGCTAAATTATATGTTATAGGAACTATTGTGTCTATTTCATCAAAACATTTTTTTGAAAATGACATTGTATAATTATATATTAAATTTCTTTCGTCAAAATTATATCTCTTTGCAAATACTTCTAATACCATACATATTGTTGGATCCATTTTTCTTATAGCAACATTATCAAATGTTTTATGTTCCCCCATAGCATAATCCATTACCAATTCCTTAATTTCATTTTTGTATTCTTTCTCGTTTAACAATATATTTTTTATTTCTTGTGTTGGATATATTTTAATTTCTTCTCCATTGCTAACCAAAGCTTTATATACAATCTCTCTATCTTCTTCTTTTGCAATAATATTTGATAATGTTATATTTTCTTTTTTTATCTTTGTTGTTATAGGGTTTATCTTTAATTTCTCTTTTGGTTCTAATTCTCCTGTTTTTACTTCATTTAACTTTTCCTTACTTCTAGTTTGTTCTGCTATAATTTCTTCAACTATAGCTCTAGCAAGTATTTCTACCTCATCAGATTGTTCTTGTTCACTAATAACTTCTGTCTCCTGTTTTTTATCTTGTTTAGTTTCACTGACAGAATCTATCTCTATTTCTCCTATTTCAATATTTGGTATAGGCTCAAATTCTTGAACATTTATATATTCTATTGGCTCTTGTTCTTCTACTTGAAATTCTTCTACTAGAGGTAATTTCACTGTTTCTTCTACAGTTTCTATATTTTGTATTGTTTCTTTTTCTTCTGCATTCGTCTTTTCAAAAATGTAGTCCCAATTTTTATTCTTAAATTCTCTTTTTACTGTTGCAAACTCTACAAGTCCTTTTTCCATATTTATAATGTAACCCTCTATTTCATTTATTTTTTGCTTGAAAAAAGAGTTTTGTTCATCTTGTTTTTCCTCCTCTTTTTGAGCTTTTACAGACAATTCTGGAACTCTTCCAAATCTCTCGAAAAATTCCTGTTTTCGAATTTCATATTCTATATTTTTTCCTGATTGACTTGATATTTCCTCTTCTATCTCTTGCTTTTCTTCTTCCATTTTGCGTACTTTTCTTATTTTATCTGTTATCGCATTATCAATTGTCAAATCAACTATCTTTTTTACTTCATTAAATTTAAAGTTGAGTTTATTTTGTAATTTTTGACTCTCATTACCTAATTCAGAAATTTTTTGTCCAAGCGCATTAATATCAGTAGCCCAATAATTCATATTATCCTGTTTTTTCTCATTTCTTTGATTTGCTAATTGCATTCTTTGATTTTCTAATTCTTGTATTTGTGCTTTTGTTTGTTCTGCCTCATTAACAAAATTTTTTATAATTCTTTTTATTTCCTCTAAATCGTTCATTTTTAAACCTATCAAGTAATATAATTACTCAATAAACTCCTTTCTTTAGTTATCTATCTCACCATATATCCTATTTTAACATAATATAATTTTTTCTACAAGCATTTTTATTACCTTTTTTTCATTTTTTGTTGATTTTCTTTGTTTTTTATCGTTTTTTGTAATCAAAACGTAATATAAAAGTAATATTTTTGTAATATAAAAAACACTGATAAATTCTAATATTTATCAGTGCTTTTTATCATATTATTCAAATCTCTCATTCCTCTATCTGCAAGTTTTCCATATTTAACTTTTTTATCTTTTATTCTTTTACCTAATTCAGGAACTATTCCAAAATTAGCATTCATTGGTTGAAATTTATCATTTTCAGTTGAAATGTATTTTGCTAACGCTCCAATCATGGTTGTTTCCGGGAACCTTATTTTTTCTGAGTTATTATATTTTTCACATGCATTAATAGCTGCTACCATTCCTGATGAAATTGACTCAACATACCCTTCAACACCCGTAATTTGCCCCGCAAAAAATATATTCATATTACTTTTTAGATTATATGTATCATCTAATAATGTTGTTGAATTGATATATGTATTTCTATGCATTACACCATATTTTACAAACTCAGCATTTTGAAGACCTGGAATCATACTAAATACTCTTTTCTGTTCTCTAAATTTTAGATTTGTTTGAAATCCAACAATATTATATATTATACCTTCTGTGTCATCTTGTCTTAATTGTACAACTGCATAAGGTCTTTTTCCAGTTCTTGGATCATCAAATCCAACAGGTTTTAATGGTCCATATCTTAATGTATCTAATCCTCTTTTTGCCATTACTTCAACTGGCATGCATCCCTCAAAAATCTCTCTTTTTTCAAATTCATGTAATGTTACAATTTCAGCATTTATCAATTCGTTACAAAAGTTTTCATATTCATCTTTATTCATTGGAAGATTTATATAACTTGCATTTTGATTTTTTAATCTTTTATTCCATTCTTCTAACGTTTCATCTTTTTGTTTTTCTTGATCATACCTATTTCCGAAAAACGCAATATTAAAATCTATGCTTTCTTTTGTTATAATAGGTGCTGCCGCATCATAAAAATATAGTTTATCTTGTCCTGTAATTTTTGATATTTCTTGTGCCATCCCAGAAGATGTTAGTGGACCTGTTGCTATAATAACAATTCCGTCTTTGCTCATTTCTTCTACATTTATTATTTCTTCATGAATAATTTCTATTAATGAATTTTTTTCAATTTCTTCTGTTACTCTTTGAGCAAATATTTCTCTATCAACTGCTAATGCTTGTCCAGCTGGGACTTGTGTTTCGTCTGCTATTTTTATTAATAAAGAATCTAAATACCTAAGTTCTTCTTTTAATAGTCCACATGCATTTGTATGTAAATTTGATTTAAATGAATTGCTACATACTATTTCTGCTAAATTTTTATTACTATGTGCTTCTGTAAATTTAACAGGTTTCATTTCATATAATTTTACTTTTATTCCTCTTTTTGCAATTTGGTATGCAGCCTCACAACCTGCAAGGCCACCTCCAATTACTGTTATATAATCTTTCATAATTACTCCCTTTATTCAAATAATTTCATAATATCTTCTTTTGAAAGCTTACTAATAAATGATGTCTTTGTATCAAGTACATTGTCAATTAACTCTGATTTTTTTTGTTGCAAATCATATATTTTTTCTTCTATTGAATTTTTTGTAATTAATTTATATACTTGAACATTATTTTTCTGCCCTATCCTATATGCTCTATCTGTTGCTTGATTCTCTGCTGATGCATTCCACCAAGGATCATAATGAATAACCATATCTGCCCCTGTTAAATTAAGACCTGTTCCTCCAGCTTTAAGTGAAATCAAAAATACTTTTATGTCTTTATTCTCATTAAATTCATCAACCATTCTAATTCTCTCGTCAACTTTAGTTGAACCTGTTAATTTAAAATATGTTATCTCATTTTTTTCTAATTCTTTTTGAATAATTTCAAACATTGAAGTATATCCAGAAAATAGCAAAATTTTATGTCCCGCTTCTGTAGCATCTTTTATTATTTCTATACATTGTTCCAACTTACTGCTTCCTTCTTGATAATCTTTAATAAATAAACTTGGATGACAACAAATTTGGCGTAATCTTGTTAAAGCTGCCAAAACTTGAATATGACTTTTTTCAAATCCCCTTAAATTTATAGTTTCCGCAAGATCTTGTTTTGCTTGTGCTAAATAATTTAAATAAATTTTCTCTTGTTCATCCTTCATTTGATTATTCAAAACTGTTATTGTTTTTTCTGGTAATTCTGTTAAAACTTCTTTTTTTGTTCTTCTAAGAACAAACGGTTCGATTAACATCTTTAACTTCTTCATTGCATTTTGATTATTATCTTTAACTATTGGCATTTCATATTCTGTTTTAAATTTTTTATATCCAAATAAGTATCCCGGCATTATATAATCAAAAATTGACCATAATTCTGCAAGTGAATTTTCTATCGGTGTTCCTGTTAAAGCATATTTTGTATCTGCTAATATTTCTTTAACTGCTTTTGCATTTTGAGTATTGCTATTTTTCAAATATTGTGCTTCATCCGTTATTGCAAATCTAAATTGATATTTATTTTCTTTATATGTTTCTATATCTCTTTTTAATAAATCATATGATGTTATTACTAAATCATATTCCCCCATTTTTTCTATTTGGCTTTTACGTTCTTGTGCACTTCCTCTTATAACAAGAGTTTTCAATTTATTAGTAAATTTTTGAGATTCATTTTGCCAATTTAATGTAAGTGAACTTGGACAAATTACTATAGACGCTCTTTTTTCACTATCTGAATTTTCTTCAACATATCCAGCAATAATTGATAGCATTTGTATTGTTTTTCCAAGTCCCATATCATCAGCTAATATTCCACCAAATTTATAATTATCTAATGTCTTAAGCCATTTATATCCTGCTTTTTGATAATATCTTAAAATATTATCTAAACTTAATGGTATTTCTATATCGTCTTCTCCATTTTGTTTATCTAGTCCATTTATTAATTTTTTATATTCTGAATTTTTATCTATTTGAGTATTTTTTACAGTTTTTAATAGTTGATTTAGATATAAACTCCTATTAACAGGTAATTTAATATTTCCTTTTTCTAAATCCTTATAACTTATGTCCATACCAGTCATTAATTTGTCAATAAATTCTATATCTGGGTTCTCTTCTAAATTCACAAAACTACCATCTTTTAATTTATGATATTTCTTTTTTAATTCATACTTAGCCATTATTTCTTCTAATTCTTTAACATCTATATTTAAATTATCTAAGTCAATGGTCAATAAATTATTTTCAACCTTTACTCCTAAACTTCCTATTTTAGGTTGTTTTATTTCTTTAGATTTAAAGTTATCTGTTACCATTACTTCAAATTTTTGCATATATTCATTTATATCATTTGTTAAAAAATTATATATTTTCTCTTCCTCTGGAAGGATAAAACATTCTTTTTGAGCATAGTACATGAAACCTGTTTTTCTAAACAAGTTTAATGCTCTATTTTCTGATACAACATCTCTTGGATATTTTATTTCTATTTTTTGTTGCAATGGATTAAATTCTTCTTCACCATAACAAAATTTTGTATCAGCTAATACATAATCATTTTCATCAAAATCTAAAAATAATTTTACACCAAGTTTCTTTGGCTTATATTGTTCTATCTTTTGTTCATCTATGCCTTCAAATTCTATACTGTTTTTTAATTTCAATAATATAACCGAAAATAATTCTGGCAATTGCTCTTTTCCAAATACTAATTCTGTTAAATAATTATTTTTTAACATTTTTAATAATTTAATAGTTGTTTGTTCATATTTTGGGTCACATTTATATAATTTATTGTCTAATAATATATATTTATAATCTTTTCCCTTTAATATTTCAATATCTCTCATAATGTCTATATCTTTGTTTAAAACAATTTTGTATTCTTCTTTTCCCTTTTTCTTCATTACAAAATGCAAATCAGGATTTTTATCTATTAATTCTATTTTTTCGTCTTTATATTCCTTTTGAAATGATATTTGTTTTCCTTTTAATATTTCAAATATTTCATCTAACCCACTATTATTCAAAATAATATATCCATCATTCATAGCTTTTCCATAATATCTATAATTTGAATTTGAATTTGAGTTTACAAATCTTATTATTTCTGAATGTTTTAATATAAATTCTAATATTTGTTGTTGACTTTCTTCAAATATTTCTTTTTTGTGAGTAAATTCTAATTTATTACCATATTTATATTTTTCTCCATTCATCATCCTGTCATAAAATTCTGTTAAATTTTTTAATTTATACATTCTTTGGTTTCCAATTTTAAATTCTATTCTCATATTATTCGAATATCTATCATAAATCATTTTAGGTTCAAGTTTCACTTTTTCTATATTTGACTCTTGCTCTTTTTCTTCTTCAATTTCTTGCATTTCTTCTGCATAAAATTCATTTACTATTTGTTTAAAGCTTCTATATTTAAAATCACTTCGTAGCATTTTGTTTTGATTTACATTACCAAGTCCTCTTATCAGTCTTTCATATTGACTATTTGTATCAAATTCCATCATTGTTGCTACTATATGTTTACATGCTGCATATCTGCTCTGATAATCTGGACATTCACAAGTTACATCTATTATTTCTCCACCTTCCACACTTATATGTGTTCTATATATATCTTGTCCTGTTACATTTCCCGTTATATCAAAATTATCCTTATCATTATAATTTATTTTTTCTATTTCAACTCTTTGAGTTTTTACATATAGTCTTGCTTTTTGTACTCTTTCATTTCCTGCATCATAATACAATTCTTCTATTATTTCATCATCTACAAACATATCTTCCCTCGCCATTTCTTGGCTTATAATTATATACTATTTTTTATCATTTGACAAGGATTTTATAACAGTAAAATTAAAAGATTAGTTATATTTCAAACTAATCTTTATTTTAAATATTTATACTATTTTCTAACATCTGCTCCAAACTTTTTACAAACATTTTCCATAACTTTCTCCATTAAGCCATTAACAACCTCATCAGTCAAAGTCTTTTTATTATCTGAAAAAGTTAATGAATACGCAATAGATTTTTTATCTAATCCAATTATAGCACCTGTATAAACATCAAAAACTTCAATTTCTGTAAGCAAACTTCCTCCTGCATTTTTAATAACCTTTTCAATTTCTTTTGATGTTAAAGATTTATCAACTACAAATGCAATATCCTTCTTTATACTTGGAAATTTTGAAATTTCTTTATATTTCATTTTTCCAACTTTTTTCTTGAACAATTCATCTAAATTAATTTCAAGTACAAAAACATCTTCTTTTGTAACATTTGGATGTACTTTTCCAATCATTCCAATATCTGTACCATTTACATTTATAATAGCACTTTGACCAGGATGCATTTCTTTTGGCATATCTTTTTTCATAAAGCTATATCTTCCTGCATATCCAAGATAATCAAGAATCTCCTCAGCAACTCCCTTAATTGTATAGAAGTCTACGTTTTTTGTGTTATTTAATCCCAAATAATATTTTCCAGTCATTAATACACATAATTTTGTATCTTCTCCATATACTTCTCCTTTTTTATAGAAGCCTTTTCCAATTTCAAATATTGATACATCTTTTTGTCCACGTGCATAATTATATTCATAAATTTTATATAATGATGGAATTATACTATATCTCAAAGTATTTCTATCTTCTGTAATTGGGTCTAATAATTTTAATGATTCAAACTCATCTAAAGTATATCCATTTACTTCCTTATCATTTATTAATATATATGATAAGGTTTCATTTAAACCTAAAGCTATCATTTTATTTCTGATTTCTCTTTGTGTTTTATCATAACTTCCTTTTCTCATTGGAACAACAGGTAATTTTCCTTGTATATTATCAACACCATATATACGACTTACTTCTTCAATTAGATCTTCTTTAATTGAAATATCTAATCTTCTTGAAGGCACTTTAACTGTTACAATCTCACCATTAACTTTGTATGTAAATCCTAATTTTCTAAATACGTTAAGAATTTCTTCATTTGGTATAACAGTTCCTAATACATCATTTATATTTTTAAATGTTATATCAATTTCTTTGTCATCTTTATTAGTTGTATCATATACAACAGTTCCTGTCACAACTTTTCCATTTGCATATTTTTCTAATAACGCACAAGCTCTTTCAATTGCCATATATGTTCTATTAGGGTCAAGACCCTTTTCGAATCTATTACTTGCTTCACTTCTTAGGATTTTATTAGAAGTTACTCTTACTTTTACAGAATCGAATATTGCAGATTCAATAATTATATTTTTTGTATTTTCTTCAACTTCAGTTTCTAATCCACCCATAACTCCAGCTAATCCAACACTATGTGTACTATCAGCAATTACGATATCATTATTACTTAATATTCTTTCATTCCCATCTAAAGTAGTTAATTTTTCTCCTTCATCAGCCATTCTAACAACTAGCTTATTTCCAAGTCTATCTGCATCATAGAAATGCAATGGCTGACCAAGTTCAAGCATAACATAATTGCTTATATCAACAACATTATTAATAGGTCTTATTCCAGAAGCAATTAATCTATTTTTAATAAAAGCAGGGCTTTCTTTAATTTCAACATCTTCTACTTTTTTAACTAATAGCATTTTACAATTTTCTGTTTTAACCTCTGATATAAAAGATTTATTAATATCTTCACCTTGTTCTTTATGTTCTAAATCAACATCTTTAACAGTTTTATCATAAATTGCACCAATTTCATAAGCCATACCTAATATACTTAGTAAATCACCTCTATTGGCCGTCAATTCAAAATCTATTACTCCATCATCCATTCCCATATATTTGATTGGATCATCTCCAGGTACAGCATCATTTCCAAGTTCAGCAATTCCCTCTGAATCCTCTGGTTTTAAAAATTTATGTTCTATACCCAATTCAGCAATTGAGCACAACATACCATTTGACTCTTGACCTCTTATCATACCTTTTTTTATAGTCTTATCTGGTAAAACTGCTCCATCTAATGCAACAATGACTTTTAAACCTTTTCTAGCATTAGGTGCACCACATACTATATCTAATACTTCTGTTCCTATATTTACCTTGCATAAATGTAAGTGGTCAGAATCTGGATGGTCAACACATTCAATAATCTCACCAATTACTAACTTTGTAGCATTAATCAACTTTCCAGCATAATCATATTCATTTCCTACCTTTGTCATATCTTCTGCCAATTGATTTATATCCACATCTATGTCTACATAATCTTTTACAAAATTTGTACTTAATTTCATTATTTTACCTCCTTTTACAATTTATTCTTCGTCCTTTCTATCAAATTGAGATAAAAAGCGTATATCATTCGCATATAAATATCTCATGTCTGGTATTCCATATTTGAACATTGCTAAACGCTCTAAGCCTGTTCCAAATGCAAATCCACTATATTTTTCTGGATCATATCCGTTCATTTTCAATACATTTGGATGTACAATTCCTGATCCAAGTACTTCTATCCATCCTGTTTGCTTGCATAAATTACATCCTTTTCCTCCGCATTTGAAACAACTTACATCAACTTCATAAGATGGTTCTGTAAATGGAAAATAACTTGGTCTAAAACGCAATTCGCAATTTTTCCCTATTAATTTTTTTACAAATACCTCTAATGTTCCTTTTAAATCTGCAAGTGATACATTTCTTTCTTTTTTATCTATTACAAGTCCTTCAACCTGACCAAATT
>OGFF01001002.1_pt1 | contig 33872 bp, 16 predicted proteins | sample 1570751 | NCBI WGS metagenome assembly OGFF01 (sample SAMEA2581951, study PRJEB24529) | metagenome | biome: Human gut stool | place: China | collected 2011 | reverse complement strand
GGTATCGCCACGACCGTCAGGTCGAGTTTCCGTTTAAAATCCGTGAGTAATCCGATGAAGGCGGTTAAGGTTCCGTTTATTCCGCGTAATCCGATGAATAATGACACACCTTCTTCTTTCTGCATTTCCTATTGATTCATAATGCTATTCAACAACTCCTGGCAGGCATCTTCCAGCAGCGTGATGACGAGTTCAAAGTCGCTGTAGTCGCCGTAGTACGGGTCGGGAACGCTGGTGTATTCACGATGATTCGTCAGGAAATCGGCCATGCGAACCACCTTATCCTTATCCGCCTGGCAGGAAGCCATAGAGGTGATGGCGCGATAGTTTTCGTTGTCCATCACCACGATGGTTTCAAATTTCTTGAAGTCTGATTTCTGAAATTGGCGGGCGTGACTGTTGAAGTTGTAGCCATGCTCAGCTCCGCATTTTCTCATGCGGCTATCAGGCAGCTGTCCCACGTGCCAGTTGCCTATTCCCGCAGAATCAATTTCAAACTCATCCTGCAGTCCAGCCTTCTCTACCAGGCTCTTCATGATGCCCTCGCCGGCAGGCGAGCGGCAGATGTTGCCCAGGCAAATGAATAATACCGTATGTTTACCTTTCTTTGTCATGATTTAAAAATCTAATATTTATTGTTTTGTTTGCAAAGTTAGTATAATAATCTTTATTATGCAAGATTTTTCCATTCTTTTTTATTTCCTTTTAAAAAAAGAAAGGGCACAAAAAATCCCGATAAAGAACAGGAATCTGTCTCTATCGGGAAAAAGGGGGAGTATTACTAATAAAAAAAATTAGTCGATTTCCTCATCAGCCTCGTAACCGCCCATCTCGCGGATGGCGTTCTTCAGCATCGTGTACTGCTGGTAGAGGTTGTTCACAGCCTCCTCGCCCTTGGTGTAGTCGTGCATTGGCGCCTTGAGGAAGAAGCTCAGGAAGCGCTGGGTGCCGTAACGGCCAGCACGGGCTGCAAGGTCGCTCAGCAGAGTGAGGTCGAGCAGCAATGGAGCAGCAAGGATTGAGTCGCGGCAGAGGAAGTTGATCTTGATCTGCATAGGATAACCCATCCATCCGAAGATGTCGATGTTGTCCCAACCCTCCTTGTTATCGTTGCGTGGTGGATAGTAGTTGATGCGAACCTTGTGGTAATACTGGGTGTCCTCAGCGTTGCCGTGGCCATAGAGGTCTGGCTGGTCCTCTGGCTTCAGGATAGTCTCCAGGGTAGAGAGCTTGCTCACCTCCTTGGTGTGGAAGTTGGCTGGCTCATCGAGAACGAGACCGTCGCGGTTGCCCAGAATGTTGGTTGAGAACCATCCGTTCAAGCCCAGGCAGCGGGTGCCGATGATAGGAGCGAAACCGCTCTTTACCAGGGTCTGACCTGTCTTGAAGTCCTTGCCTGCGATAGGCATCTTAGTCTTCTCTGCGAGTTCCCACATGGCAGGAATGTCAACTGTGGTGTTAGGCGCACCCATGATGAAAGGAGCACCCTCGGTAAGGGCAGCGTAGGCGTAGCACATGGATGGGGCAATGTGCTGGCGGTCGTCGGCCTTCATCGCAGCCTCGAGAGCAGCCAGGGTGCCGTGGATTTCCATGTCCACCGGTACGTAGATTTCAGTAGAAGCAGCCCAGATTACAACGATGCGTGCGCAGCCGTTCTTCTCCTTGAAGTCGCGGATGTCCTGGCGCAGCGCCTCTACCATCTCCCAGCGGGTCTTGCAGTCCTTCACGTTGTCGCCGTCCAGGCGCTTGGCGTAGTTCTTGTCGAATGCAGCCTTCATCGGAACAATCTGCTCCAGCTCCTCGCGCACAGGGTTGATGTCCTTTTCCTTCAAAACCTCGGCATACATGGCAGCCTGATAGGCATTCTGAGGATAGACATCCCAGGTGCCGAATACGATGTCGTTGAGGTTGGCAAGAGGAACGATGTCCTTGTAGTGCAGATACTTCTTGTCTGCGCCCTTGCCCACACGAATCTTGTCGTACTGAGTCATTGAGCCTACTGGCTTGGTAAGTCCCTTGCGGGCCATCAGCACACCTGTCATGAATGTAGTAGATACTGCACCACAACCTACAACCATAATACCCAGCTTGCCATCAGCTGGTTTAACATTGTTCTGTTCCATTTCTAATGAATTATTAAGTCTTCTTTTTATTTGATTGATTGATTTGAGGGCAAAGGTACTGAAAACTGATGAATAAAGTGCAGTTTTTCACCAATAATCTGCCATATTTTTAGAAAAATTAGCATTGTAGAGGTAAAAAAAGCGAAATAAAGTAAGTATCTTTGCATCATATTTTTAAAATTCAAAGTTTTTATAGCATGACAATAACGCTTATCATTAACAGCTAAAAATTGCAAAGTGTTGATAATTAGGTGTTTTTGCTCTAAAGCTTGATTCTTAGATGTTTGAAGGTGCTTTTTTTTGTTGTGTTTGACACGTAAAACACGCCAAAAACGAACGATTGTTGCAAAACAGTTGCAAAAAATAAAGTGATATGGCAACATTTAAAGTTATAGTATCAAAGAAACGATCTGATGGTTATTATCCTGTTTACATTCGTATCTTGCATAATCGTCAGAAGTTGTTAGTTAAGACCGATAAGTTTGTTGGTGACAAGGGATTGGTCAAGAGTACAAAAGAGGTGAAAGACTCTTTTGTGCTAGCATCCTGTATGACCCTAATCAATGAGTGGATTGAAAAATTGAATAAGATAGATATAACCGGTTGGACGGTTTATCAGGTTAGGGAGTATCTGCTGTCTTCGTCACAGGATATTTGCTTTTCAGACTTTGCACGTTCTTTTATAGATTCACTTAGCGGAACATTACAACATACGACTCTTCTTGTCTATGAGGGTGGATTGCATAATCTTGAAAATTTTGCAGGAACAAATAAGCTGATGTTTTCTCAGATGACTGTACGCTTTCTGACAGAATGGCTTAAAAGTCTGGAGAACAAGAATAGTTGCAAATGCTATTATCCGACTCTAATGAAGCGTATATATATGGAAGGTATGAGGAAGTATAATGATGAGGAAGCAGGTTTGATGCCAATTAAGTACAATCCTTGGAATAAGATCAAGATAGAGAAAATGACTGTACCTAATAAACGAGCTATTACTTTAGAGGAGTGCAGAAGTTTCTTTGCGGTTACACCAAAATTCGAAGGGCAAAAGCTGGCTTTAGATGTATGTAAGATGATATTATGCTTAGCTGGTATAAATGTAGCTGATCTTTTGGATATGAAGAAGGAATGCTACTATGATGGTATTCTTCATTATGAGAGGAAAAAGACAAGAACGCATCGTAGTGATAAGGCCTATATAGAAATGAGGGTTCCTGAAATGCTTTACCCTACTTTGGAGAAATATCTATCAAAGTCGAATGATCCTTATCTTTTTACGTTTCATACGAGATATTCCACTTCCCGGTCAATGGGTACGAATTTGGGTATTTATATAAAGAGTATCTGCAAGAACTATCTGGGTATGCCTGATGATGAGTTTTATACACCTTATACTTTTCGCCATACTTGGGCCACTATCGCACAGAATGATATAGGTGCCAACTATGCAGAGATAGGCTTTGCAATGAACCATGCAACTACTCATAAGATTACGAGCGGTTATGTGAAGCCGGACTTCTCCAGAGCTTGGGAACTGAATGAGAAGGTGGTGGAGAAAATCTTCTTTACCAATGATCCGAGCAGACGTACACAAGAGTATCATGCTCCAGTGTTTGAGAAGGTGGAGGAGACGTTTGAACTTTGTGCTGATGCTTACTTCATGGGCGAGGTGGTTGGTCATGTAGATGGCAAGGGCTACCGGAATACGGATGACATAATACGGCAACTGATGGATAATATCAATGATACCGTGCCTAAGAATTGCACTATACAGATCAAGGTGAAGAACGTGACCAAGAACCAGACTAAGTACTTTGAACGGATACGTGACATTAAATAGAGTAATTTGGTTAATACGATTAAATATAAGACTAATAAGGGTTAAAATCTAGCGGTTTTACCCATTTTCCTGACAGAGGGCAGTCTTCTCTAAAGTAGCGAAAAATTTAGAGAGGGCTGCCCGATTTGCGTTTTAGCCATTATTAACAATTTTGAGATTCTTGATATTGATGGTGGTTTCCTGCTTCTCGAAATCATCTTCAAGCTTCATGAATGTTTCTTCTACCGACAGATTGCGAGTTTCATCGCTATTGAATGAAACTGACTGCAATTTTGGTGCTGCATAGGGTAGGAACTTGGCTACCATTGCCAAGCGACCGGCTGGCTCATCAATGGCATACAAGTCAGCCTCCAGGGAATATCCCTTCTCGTTACTGCCATTAAGATAGCCTACAATGGCATCACGGAGGCTTTCCCTGACGCTTTTTGTGACCTTGTTGGGCGTACCAGCCTTACGTCCACCAGTCTTTTTTCTTTTGCTCTTTGGATTGGATTCTTTATCTTTCTGTGCTGCCATATTACCTAATTATTTGATGTTACTGATTGTTTTCTGGTGCAAATATAGCGAAAAAATGGATAAGTAGGTGCTCGACTTGCGCAATTTATCAAAAACCTTAGCGAAAAACGCATTACTTTTACACTGTTTAAACATTTAAAATCGATTTTTATGGGACTTATTGGAAAAATTGCCAAGGGGCTTACCGGCTCTGTAGGCGGAATCTTAGGCGGTGTGGCCAGTGCTGCAGGTGGGCTGATGGCTGCTAAAGCGCGAAACAAAGGATATGATCAGTATATCCAGATGTATCAAGACCGATTGCAGCAGGTGAAGGATCACCGTGACAACTTGTATTATCAGGATCCTACGCAGACAGCGGAGAATCAGGTAGCCGTGACCAATGCCCAGCAGGTATTGGATAATGCTACACAGACGGCCAGAAATACCAATATCGTGAGTGGTGGAACGGATGAAGCGGTGGCGCTGAGCAAGCAGGCTGCTCAGGAACAGGTGGGCAAGATGATGCAGGAAGCTGCAGTACAGGACGCTCAGACTAAAGAAAATGTGTGGAATACAGCAGATTCGCAGATAGACCAGATGACTAATTATATCGCAACAGCCAAGCGTGACAAGGCACTTTCTAAGGCGCAGGGTATCACGGATGCCACTAGCGGACTGGCAGGTGCAGCAAGTAAGTTACCTATTTAAGAAAGGAGGATGTTATGGGATTTACATTAGATGATTTAACTCCTAAGCGCCCGGCTACTGCCGTTACTCCTGTTACTGATTTCCCTGATGATAATGTGGTGAAGCCGGAGGTTGCAGTACCAGTTCAGACAACTGATACAGAACCGGGAAAGAGTACAGCCATAGATACGACCGGTATTACTGGGAATGGTGACAAGGAAACTTTTGCCCAACAGCCAACCGAGGAAGTTACCAAGGTGGAGCCTAACCAGGGTATCAAGATAGACTGGAGCAGGCCTTATAGCGAGATAGAGCAGAATCCTCTCTTGCGGCAAATGAAGCCTTATGATATCATGCGAGATTACCAAAAGAATGGTGATGGAAACTGGTCTGTCTTTATGCCATGGCTCAATACTCTGGGTGATGGAGATAAAACCGTAGCTGCCAATGAAGCCTTGAAGAAGAAAGCGGAGAGGCAGGCCAAGATGGAGCAATGGAGCAATTTCCTGATGCATCTTGGCAATTTCATCGGTACTACACAAGGTGCGCCATCGCAGAAGATAGAATCTGCACAAGAGCTTACCGACCGCCAGCGCAAGATCAGGGAGGCTACAGATTCTTTGAGAGCTAAGGGCTATGACCAGATGCTGCTGAATATCTACAAGGACCGGCAAGACAGGCAGGCTCAGTTGCAGGCGGAGGCTGCTGCCAAGGCTAATGAGGCACTGGCTGCTTATCGAGGGGCACAAGAGAATCAAACGAATGCTCTCACTCCTGCTAAGGTTGAGGAAGTCTATCAATCTGCAAGACAAAATTCTACAGGTGCAGACTTGAATGAATCAAAGAAGGAGACTGAGGATGCTTTGAGAGGCAAGAAGGGTAAATTGCTTGATAATCAAACTGATGCAGCAGCTGCAAAGGCAGCTGATAGCCGTTCTCATGTTGCCGTGAATAATTCTACGACAGCAAGGAACAATGCTGCAACTAATAAGACGATTAGAACAACGCCAAAATATTCTCAAGCAGAATATGGTAAAAGGTTCATCAAATACTTTAATCATATGAAAAAGAATGGAGGCAATAATCTTGCTTCTATTTATGAACAAAAGTATGGCATTGGTACAAAAGGCAAGCAGTGGGATGCAGGTCTTCAAAGAATGTTTGTTGATGATGTTGAAGAACAAGGTCTTGCACCTAAGAGCCTCGGTATTGGCATTGGTAGCAAATCAAATAATGGCAAAACAAATAAAGGTAAACATTTAAAATTATAATATGGACGATAATATAAAGAAATTACATCAAGCGTTAATTGATGATGGTTATGATGATGTTGGTACAGAGCAGGAGTTTAGAGACTATGTTTCTGATAGCAAAAATGTAGCTACACTTTATAATGCATTAAGTGAAGCAGGATATGATAATTTTAAAGACCAAAAATCTTTAGAAACATATCTTTCAGCTAAGGCACCTGTTGCTCAAAAGCCTTCAACTCCTCAGAGTAGTGGGCAGAGTGTTTCTTCTAAGGGGATAAAACAGACGCAATATCCGCAAGAGGTGATTGATGCGTTCAATTCACCTGACAATAAGCCAGGCAACTTCAAGGACTTGGCTCAGCTGAATGATGAGTATCAGCGAGGTGTTTTAAAAAAGCCTGGTATCATTTCCCAAGTACTCGGCATGATGCCGAAGGTAGATGCCGGTAATATCGGTAGGGAGCAGAAAATGGGTGGCATGATTTCCAATCTGCTTCTTGGTGATAATATGCAGCAGCCACAACAAACACAGCAGCCACAAGACAATAATCAGCAGGTACAGCAGCAAGCACAGAAGGAGGCTTCTCCTGAATCTAAAGAGGCGGCTCCTGTTACGACTCCAACCGGTGTGGTGAATAATGAGGGGTTGATTGATGCCAAACTTGCCAACTATCTGGAGAACTGGAAGCAGAGACCGGATAAGGAGGGCGATTACTTTGAGAATATGGTTGCTGACTTGTTGGCTGATGGCACTGCCAATAGTAACGAGGAGGCAGTGAGCATAGTGAAGTCTGCTTTGGGCAGATATGCCAACCGTTCGGCTATGGACGTTACCAACCAGGTAGTATCTGCTTTGCCTGATGATACTGTGCAGGATGCTGAGAAGAGTATCGAAGCGCAATGGTATAGCCATGGCGTGCAGGATAAGTTGAAGCAGGAGGCAGATAACATGGGTATCAGCTATGATGACTATGTGGGACAGTTTTTGAAGCCTGCTATGGTACAGAGTCTGGTGAACAAATATGGTCCGAACTACCGCAACATAGCGGAGGGCATCGCAACACGCCTCTATGCTCACGATGAGCATGTGCAGGATAGACTGATGAATCAGGACATCAATGATGCTCTTTCTAGCGTTATTACTAAATATGTGAGTCCATCTGTAGTGGATGAGTACAACAAGGCCCAGGAGGCAGGCAGTAAGGCATTTACGGAGGGAATGGAAGGAAGCCAGTTTATTCCAGCTAATCTTCGTCTGGGTACAGCACTTGGTGCTCAATATGAGGCAAACGAGGCTAAGGATCCAGCAAAGGTGCTTTCTGGTTTGCAGAATATGTTTGGCAAGCTCTACCGGAATCCGAAGTTCCTGAATGATATGAGCAATGCGGCATTTAAGGTAATGCAGCGATATGGCATGAATGGCACTCTGAGTAGTGATCCTAAGCAGTTCAAGCCGATGATCAATTCTGTTCTTAAGAATGAACTCGACCAGTTAGAGATTAAGGGTATGATGCCTAAGGGTAGTGCTGAGTACATCATGAAGACAGGTTTGGGTAACACTATTGTGGGTAAGATTACTCGCAAGGCAGTTCAGACGGACTATCAGAACTGGCTGGAGGATATTGCCAATCAGCAGTATCAGCCGGGCTTCTGGGAGAACGTGGCTAGTGGTGCGCTTACTTTTGCTGGTGATGCCTGGAGTTATTGGTTGCCGGGAGCAGCAGGTGGCAAGTTGACCAAGAGTATGTTGGCTAAGGCTGAGGGCAGACTGGCAGGTGACTTGATGGCTAAGGGTATGGAGAGCAGGATGGCTGCACGTGCCGCTAAACTGCTTATCGGCAAGAGCAAGACCGAGGCTTTGAAGAGTGGAGCCGTGCATGGCGCAGTTACCTTTGGTGGTCAGTCTGCTATCTCGAAGCCTATTGATGAAAAATACCGCACTGGTCAGTTTGATGAGAATGGCAAGATTTACAATCCTTCTGGGTGGAAAATAGCACTTGATACTTTATTAGAGGGAGGTAAACAGAGTGCCTTAGGTGTCTTTATGCAGGGTAATACTATTGCCAATATGATAGGCAAGGGCAGAGGTTTGGCTACAAATATTCTGGCTGATATTGGTGGCAAGGTTGCTGATTCGGGCATTATGACTGGTCATCAGATGCTGGAGCGTATGGCGCAGGATCCGAACTTCAAGCCTACAGGCAAGGATGCTGCCGAGAGCTTCCTCGAAAGTATGGCGAACCTTACTGCTATCGGTTTACCGGGTATGGTGGGCAAGTATGCCCGATTCAAGGATGCGAGGGAGTTTAATAAGAAGTTTGACTTCACAGATCAGGATATTGCCGAGTTGAAGAGATTCGGCTATGATGGTCTTCGTGATGCTTTTGAGAAGGTGGGCATTGATCATCTTGTTGATAACTCAAAAATGGCACCTCATAGTGATGAAAACAGATCTCTTGATTTCGCATTAAAGAAAGATTATAATAAATATCTTGAACAAAATTATATGGACCTGATGAACGATCTGAATGTTTCGGAAGTTTTGAAGGCTAAAATGATGGCTGTGGTGGAAGGCAAATACCCTTCTTCCCTCTCACCAGTTGTTAATAGCGAGGTATATAAAGGTGACAATGGTAAGTACTATTTGGAAACCTATAATAAGAATGGAGGGGTAATCGACCGCAAGGAGTATTCTTCGCATGATGCGGCACGTAAAGATGAGAAGAAGCTGGAGCATGAGAAGATATTGAATCTGGCATCCGTTTTGGAAAGTGAGCTTCATAAGGAGTATTTAGACGACTATCTTTACAATCTCTACAATCAAGCAGGTCAAAAGTACTTTATGGGAGAAAAATTGAATGAAGAAGAGAAAGCTGCGGTCTATCTTCACCAGAATGCTGCTGCAATAGGTGATATTATGCAGAAGCGTCAGCATGGTTATGTTCTGACTGATGAGGAGCAGAAACAGTTAAATGCTTATCGCCATTTCTATAATTCTGTCGAAGAGAATAGTAAGGTAATGCGTGATTTCGTTTGTACTTTTGAGGATTCCCATGGAGTCGCACGTGGTACTCTTCGTAAGGCTTTGGAGTCTAATGATAAGAAGTATGCCACTTTGGTTGAGTCATATTTCAAGGAACTCTATAATTCCATCGAACTCAAACGTGAAATGAAGCAAACGGAAAATGATTTCAACAAGGCTGAAAATGGAAGAGAGCAGGAGACCAGCGAGCATAGCGATGTGGAGGCAGAGATGTCATCTACAGATACTGCAGCTCCAGAGCCTCCAGTTTCAGAGGGATCTGCTCCGTACCAAGACCGTACCAACTCCGTACCAAGTCCGAGTGATGCAGAGTTTGCAGCAAACCCTGCAGACGTTGCAAACTCTTCTGCTGAGGTTTCAAGTTCCGAAAATAAGGTTGCAACCTCCGATGCTTATGTTATGGGTCAGAATGCCTATAAAAATGGGGATTCTGAGGCTTTGCAGGCAATCAATCATAACGATGATATGGCTATGGCTCGTTTGGTGCGTGCTTTTGCTGATAGCGAGAAAATGCCAGATATAGTAGCTAATGCCTATAATGAAGGTAAGGATATGGAGCTGTTCGTTGCTCAGCGTTCTGGTAGTCTGACACCGGCACAGAAAGAGGCTATCAGCAAGTATGTAGAAGCTATGAATGCCAAGAAGGGTGTATCTGATGCTTATCTTCAGGAAGATGCAGGCTATCAAGAGAATTTAGTTGAGCAGATGAAACCTTATGCTACCGAGGATGGAAACATTCAGATGGTGGAACTTGATAGTGGCAAACAGGTTTATCTAAAGAAAAATGGTGAGTCTGATATGGTCTTTATTGTAGCGCCAGACGATCAGGGCAATCCGGTAGTTAAGACTATATCTAAAAGTAAAATCGTTGATATGGGTAAGCCAATCCCATTTGATACCTTTATCAATCAAGAGGTACAACGCCATGAACAGCAAAGAAACAGTGAATTTTTGTCTCAATTTGGTAAAGACAAATTAACTGTTGGAGAAAAGGCGGATTTAGCAATCAACCTTAATGATACTCCGTTAAAAGCTGAAATAGTTTCCATCAATAATGATGGTACAGTGTCTTTTGTATTAGGTAATTCTTCTAGAGTGCAGCAAGTACCAAGGGAAGATTTCCTTAAGATGCGCAATTTTGCAAACACGATTGGTATTAATGCCGAGCTTGATGCCGAGGACGCACAACGTGCAGAGAAAGAAGCAATCAAGGCTGAGGCTGAAAAGAAGCAACGTTTTGCTGATGGCATTGTCGGGCTGAGTGAGCAGAAGCCAGACTATTCTTCCAAGGAAACCGACCCTAAGGTGGCTGCAGAGTATCTGCAGGAGCAGTATGCCGATAACCATGACCAGCTTATCAAATTGGTGAATGGCAGTCGTTCCGACATCAAGGAGCAGATTGACAATATGCGCAAGCGTATCGTGGAAGCAGAGGATTGGCTTGATACCAATGCCGACTTGGAGCCAGAGCAAGCACTGTCAAGAGAAGACAAGCTGAAACTTGCCAAGGAGCAGTTGGAGGATTTGACCACTCGTTACGACAACTGGAACAAGATTCGTTCCCTCATTATGACAGAGGAGGAGAAGCGTGAGTTAAAGGATGAGCGTACTGCCAACATTAAGAAAGTCGGTATCGACAAAGAGGCTCTTACCGTTACTGATGAGCGTGAAGTGCCTGTGCTTACAGACGAGGAACTTAAGAAGCAATATCCTGCCATGGATGAGGCTAGCGACTATATTCTCTCTCAGCGCAAAGAAATCTCCAAGACACAAGAAGAACTTCATCGCCAGTTGGAAGATATTGATGCCCGACTCAATCAGTATCTTCGTGGAGAAGCAGACCTTACCGATGAGGAGATTCGTGACTTCAATACCACTAAGGCTGATTTGGAGGCTAGACAGGCTAATCTTACTGAATCTGCCAAGGAGTTGAAAGCCCAGGCTGACAAGCTGAAAAAACTGTATGTGCAGGAGAATAAAAAAGAGAGAGCAGCTATATTGGCAGAGATGACTCCTGCCGAGCAGAGAAGAGTGAAAGCTGAGCAATACCTTAAAGACGGAAATATTTCAGGGCTGATGAAACTCTATGGTGATACTTCTGTAGATTTCACGGATAATCATCCAAATACTGTTGACGAATATGTAGCCACCAGTATCGGACGTTTTACGCTGAACTATGAAGGTCGAGAGGTAGATGGTACATTCCTTAATGGCTTACAGCAAGAACTAGGTGGGTCTAGAAAGGACTTCGACAAGAAACAAATATTGGCAGCAGAAGGTAAGGGACAGACTTTTGATAAGTTTGTTAACGAACTGTATGATAACCTCCCTGATAATCTTCGTAATCAGGGTGTAAACACGCAGGAAATCAGAAACTCCTTGCTTGCTCTTTTGAGAGGCGCAGAAAAGTATTCCGACTTGAAAAATTATATCTTGAAGGATAAAATTGCGAAAGCTGAGGAGGAAATGCGTCCTATGGATCTTGCAGAGGAAGAGCAGAGAATCGCTTACGAGGAAAATGTGAATGTTCCTTTGGACGAAGATACTAAATCCTTTGATGTCGCTAATTCCCTTTCAGCTAAAGTAGGTCAGTCTTTATCAAAAGAAGAGGCTGATAATATTGTAGCTGAAATGGAGGAGCATGCTGAGCCAGTAAGAGATCTGGAGCTTACACCAGATAACTGGTTGGCAGAATTTGGTGAAGATGGTAAGGTTACAACTCCTCTTGGTGAAGTGAAGATGGGCGAAAATCAGTTGGCAAAGTTGTTTATGAAAGGTAGAGAGGCTGAATTTGGTTTGATAAAGCCTACTTTATCAGATCCTGATGTTGTTATCGAGGAAACCAGCCATGCTTCTACTGGTGAGGAAGAGCGTCCTTCTTCTTATCTCTTTGTCAAGACGTTCGAGCGTGATGGTAAGAAAATTAAATTCTATGCTTCTGTATCAGTAAAGCATGATGGAATGGAAGTTGTTATCAGCAATCATTTTATGAATAAGAAAGCTGTGGATAAAAAGATGCAGGAAGGTAAGATGCTTTATATAAAGGGAGCATCAACTTCCAACAGCTCTGACAATCACTTAGCTGAACACCAAAATGGTGTGCCGGACCTCCTTCCTACGCAAGAAGTTGATGCTTTAAATTCTGAGAGCAAAGATACTAATAATTTTGGTAACTTGCAAGAAAATAGCGAAAATTTTTCAGAAAGACTGAAAAATGCTATCGCTGAAACGGAGACTGAGCCTACTGAGGCGCAGAAGAAGGCTGGCAATTATAAGAAAGGGCATTTGACTTTTGGGGGATATGACTTTACTGTTGAGACTCCAAAGGGCGTGACTCGCAGCGGTAAGGATGAGCAGGGCAAGCCTTGGAGCGTGACCATGCACGATACTTACGGCTATATTTTGGGCAAGATAGGTGTGGATGGTGATCATATTGATATGTTCATCAATGATGCCGCTGACCTTGATACTTTTGATGGTAACGTTTATGTGGTTGACCAGATTAACCCGGAGACTGGAGAGTTTGATGAGCATAAGGTGATGTATGGCTATCCTTCCGAGGAGGCTGCTACAGAGGCTTATCTTGCCAACTACTCCAAGGACTGGAAGGGACTTGGTAAGGTTACTGCTGTGCCTAAGGCTACCTTCGATAAATGGTTGCAATCAAGTGACCGCAAAACCAAGCCATTTGCTGACTATGCCATGATTAAGAAGGATTCTGATGCGCTTTCTGGTGGGCAGAAGGATGAAAATCTGCCTTTTGCCCAGATGAATATGGATGATCTTCCTTTCCACCGCGATGTGAAGGAGGTGAAGCCATCTGAAATGACTGAGGCGCAGAAGGTGGCTTATGATGCCGTTTCTACCATGCTAAAGAAGGCTGGCATTCCGGTGAAGGTGGTTAGCAACGAGGATATGGAGAAGGTGGCTGAGGCGCAGGATAATCTGAATCTTGCCATTCTTCTGAATCATCCTGAAATGAGATTTAAGATCAAGACTCCTGAGGAGAAGAAGGCTGCCGAGAATGCTTATAACTTTGCCAAGGATTTGCGACCAAACAAATGGGCGCAGTATGCCGTGGTGGATATGAGCAATCCGAATAAGATGCCGGAGTACTATCAGAAGCAGGAACTGGCAAGAAAGGAACGTACCTATCTGAATAGGTTGATGTGGGGAAACTACAAGGTTTTCAATCTCGACAAGAGCTTTGAGGACAATGTGGCTGGGCTTACTGGCTCTTTTCCTTCGGAGTTTGACCCATATAAGATTGATGCTCAGACTAGTAAGAAGAATGAGTTGAAAAAGCAGATTAAGGAGACTGAGGAGGCTTATAAATTAACCGGGCAGGAACGTAAGGAGTATCAAAATCAGCTGATGAAGGAGTACATGGATGAGCACGGACTGGCTTCTGAAAATGATATTCCTGATGATGTTTGGAGCGACTTGGATAATAAGGCTCATGAGAGATATCAAGATAAGCTTGATTCCTTGTTTGCGAAATACAAGGATTTGGATAGACAGTTGAAGGCTGTTGCTGAGCCGGGAGTGAGATTCTTACGCACTTATCATGGTACTGGTGCTAGCTTTTCTGAATTTGACTTCGACCACATCGGTGAGGGTGAAGGTTCACAAGCATTTGGTTGGGGTGGCTATGTTACATCATCTAAGAAGATTGGAAAGAATTATGCTACTCTGATGGACAATGACCCTTCTAGGGCATATTATCGCATTCAACATTCCAATGGTACAAGGTTCGCCAAGAAATATCCTACTCTAGAATCATTCCTGCATGGTGATAAGCAAATAGCCATGAATGACAAGTTCACAGAGCAGGAAAAGATTGACTACTACAATGAAATGAAGAAGTTGGCTGAGCCATACCATAATCTCTATGAGGTGGATATACCTGATGATAATGGCAGCAACTATCTGGATTGGGATGCTCCTATAACTGATGAACTGATAGATAAGGTAGCTAAAGCACTACCTTCTTTGCGTAGCTATGATATCAAGGACTTCAAGAAGGATAGAACCTTTGATAACTTCTATAAGACTATTTCAATGAGAAGTGTTAAGGATGATGCAGTCTTCAATGATGATAAGGCAGCAAGCAAGCTTCTCGCTTCTCTTGGCTACACTGGCATCAAGTATAAAGCTGGTCGTAACTTTGGTGGTGCAGAGGAAGGTGATACCAACTATGTTATCTTCAAGCCTGAGGATATGAAAATAGTTGATCGAACCAAGTTTGCCCAGAATAAGGGTGTGGTTTATGGCTACACTGATGGCAAGGAGATTGTGCTGAACCAGGAGCATCTGAATCCTAATACTCCTATCCATGAGTATCAGCATCTTTGGCGCACTGCTGCCAAGGAAATGAATCCGGAGCTTATTGAGCATGGTGATAAACTCATCATGCAGACACAACTGTTTAGGGATTTGAAGGAGGACCCTAACTATAAGCATCTGAGCGATGATGAGATTTGCGATGAGGCTTTTGCTCGTCTGACCGGTGAGGACGGTGCCGCCATCTTGGAGCAGATGGCGAAGGATGCCATTAAGGAAAATCCGTTAGACACCGCTAAAGAGCTTACTATCATCAACCGATTGAAGAATTGGTTGAAAAAGTTCTGGTATTGGACTCTTGATACATTTACAAAGTGGAAGCCTGAGGACATTAAGAAAATGACCTTGGAAGATATTCGTAACCTTGTGTTGAGAGACTTGGCGAATGGGGTGGACCCACGCAACGTGAAGTCTCGTATGACTAAGGAAGATGCAGTTTCTTTGCGTAAACAGATGGAAGATAATGCAGAACAAGAGCGAATTTTAGAACATACGGAAGAGAACTGGCTGAAAGAATTTGGCAAGGATAGCCGTGTTACGACTCCTATTGGAAGTATCAAACTTGGTGAAAACCAATATAAGAAAGCAGGAAGAAACGACCGAATCAAAAGATTTGGTCTGTTGAAGCCTACCCTGGAGCGTCCTGACGTTATCTTGGAGAAGTCTGCACCAAAAGAGGGTGCGGAACGACAGACTAAATATCTGTTTATCAAATCCTTTAAAAAGGCTGATGGAAACAAGATTCTGAACTATGAATCCATAACAGTAAAGCAGGGTGAAGATGAAGTGGCGATTAGCGCACATCAAATAGAGCCTTCGAAAGTTGTGAAAGAATTAACGGAATCAAAAGTGCTATGGAATCGTTTCAGAGGCGATTCTAATTCCTTGGGCGAGAATCAAGGTTCGGCATTAACTCCATCCGCAAATAACCCAAGCGGAAAGGATAGCGTCCTGAATCCTCATAGCGATGCAAAGATACGCAATTCCTTTGAAATCACCAAGGAAAATGGTGGAAATTTATCTGTGGAGGATAAAATAAAAGCTGTATCTCAGCAATTTGGGGTTGATGAGGCTGATGTGGCAATGTATGCCAATGCTATTAAGAAGGGGTCTACTGCTGAGGCTGCACGTGCCAGAGCCAATATAAAGCGTCACTTGATGCAGGTAAATGAAGGTAACATTTTCTCATTTAAGGATGTTGTTAAGTACACCAAACCTATAAATGAAGCCTTGAAGGAGAACTTTGGCGACCTTGATGCTATGATCGAGGAGCGCAAGAAGCAGGTAGAGGCTGAGCGTAACGCTATGGAAGCCGCTAGAAAGAGAGCTGAGGAAGAGGAAGCCAAGCGCCAAAAGCACCTGGAGGAACTTTCTCTGATTCCTGATGATCAACTTGACAAGCAGTATATGGATGCTCTTGCTAAGGGTGATGATGCTACTGCCAGGGAAATGCTTGATGAGGCTGCCAGACGCAAGGGCTATGATGATACAGAAAGCTCATATCAGGGTGTAGGCGCATGGAAAGCACCGGGAAACCCTGGATATGAAAGCGACAAGGCGAGACGTGACGATTGGGAATCTAGCGGCTCGGATGTGAACCTGGAGGATATGGCCTTGGGCTATACTCCTCAGCCGGATGATTACTTCTCTCATCCTGAGCGTTATTCTCAGAACACTCCTCATGGATTGGAATCGGTGAAAGCCATCAATGCAGCTATTGATGCTATTAAGAATGGTGAGAAGGATGTTAAGGTAAAGGTTTATCGTGCCGTTCCTACTTCGGTGAAGGAAGGCAAGTTGCGTAATGGTGACTGGGTTACTCCTTCTAAGAAATATGCCGATATTCATGGAAATAATCGACTGGAAGGCAAATATCGTATCATTGAAGACGAAGTTCCGGCTACTCAACTATGGTGGGATGGTAATGACGCAAACGAGTTTGGCTTTGATGATGGCAAGGCGTATAAATACAAGAATGCCAAGAATAATAGAAAGTTGAACGACCTTGTTACCTATGATGATGAGGGTGACGTTATTCCTCCTTCTAAGCGCTTCAATTCTCGCAAGCAAGATGTACGATTTCATCGAGTGACTGAGCCGGAAGAACTGGAGAGGCTGAATAAGGAGAAGACTTTCCGGATGTATAGCGGAATGCAGGAGGTGGATGGTAAGCTCTACTCGCCTATGGCTGCCATCATTGACGGAAAGCGGACTGATGCTACCGAGATTGGTGCCTGGATGGGGGCTGATGAGAGACCGGACCTTGTGAAGGGCGGAAAGTTCCAACTTGTGAAGACCGACAAGAACCCTGGGGCAGGAGAAGGGCCAGTACGTGCTGCCTACAATCCTTATATGCATACTTCCACTTCGATGATGAACGACCAGTTTACCGGGGCTTATGCCAGAGGTAATATCAAGGTTGTGGAATGGGAGATTCCGGAGAGCGAGAAGACTAGTGGCTATCGTGCTGAGGGGGCAAAGGATGCCGTGGGACTTGTGCCTTGGCATTCTGGTTCCGTAAATGGTTTGTTGCCGAAGGATAGACAGAGGTCGGTGATGTTGTCTCGTTGGAGAAAGGCGGTGAGAGTGGTTCCTGATTCTGAGGTTGCTGAGAGTATTGCTGAGCAGCTGGAGGGTACAGGGCTGGCTATACCTTGGAACGTGATTACTCCTAACCAGCTGAGGGAGTTGGTTAAACTGGGTGTGCCTATAACTACCGTTGAGTCTGGACAGCAGACTCCTGAGACTAAGGAGAAGTTTATGGCTCAGATGGAGGAATTGAAGCAGGAGTTTCCGCAGGCTCAGTTCGTTGACGTGAAAATGACCAAGGACGCTTTCAAGGAATGGGGTAAGAAGGCTCATGTGAAGGCTCGTCTCGTAGAATCATTTGAAAAAGAAAAGGCACGAATCGCGTCTGATGCCAAGGAAAAAGGCTCTTATATGCTTGCTCCTAACGGAAAGAAGAGTAAGTTGGATGCCGAACAATGGGCTACTGTGCGTACTACCAACTTCAAAAAGTGGTTTGGTGATTGGGAAAATGACCCAGAAAACGCCTCTAAGGTGGTGGATGAGAATGGTGAGCCAATGGTGGTTTATCATGGCAGAAGTGCAGACTTCAACACCTTCGAGAAGAAAGAGGGTGTTCGTTTCATCATGGGACTTGAAGACAAGGTGAAGGCTGAGGGATTTTTCTTTAGTCCAGACAGAGCGTTGGCTGAGGAGTTCGCTGGCAATGCAGCAAGGCATCGTGGTGGCAAGGCTAATGTTGTTCCTTGCTATCTGAATATAAGAAAGCCTATGGACTTGACTGGCGAGGACTACGATAGAATCTACGAAGATGTAACAGGTTGGGACTATACCGTAGGTATGGACACCCAAGATAATCTTTGGGGTATCATGGATGAGGAAGGTATGGCCGATAAGATTAAGGCAAAGGGATATGATGGTGCTATCTTTGTGGAAGAGGTGGATGATAACTATGAGCCAACCAAGATTTCTTACTGCGCTCTTGATGCCAATCAGATTAAGTCTGCTGACAAGAATAATGGTGAGTTCTCTTCCAGGAACAATGATATTCGCTTTAGATTTGGTGAGCCTTACGATTACGAGAAATACCCTCTTGGAAGAGTTGAGCCAAATTTGGCAACCAAGGAAGTGAAGATTGTTCATACTGATGCTAATCATGGCTTCAGGGACTATAAGGAGGCTAAGAATTGGGCTATCGGTAATATTTGCCGTACCTATACCTCTGATGAAACAGGAAACAAAGGCGAGGTTATCATCAATAAAGATGTTGTGAGCAAATATGTTTCCAAGGCAGCTAGAGATCAGAGTGATAATGATGATGTTCATTATGCAGTGTTGAAAGTCTTGCCTGATGTTATACGTGAAGGCATCGAGGCAGAAACGCATCCTAATTTTAATAAGGTGGGAAATGCGAGAAAGCCTGAATATGGTTACGACAATCATTTGCTGATTCATCGTGTTTATGGTGCAGTTGATATTGATGGCGTGGTTTATCGTGTAAAGATTACCATGAAGGAAAATATGCAAGACCGTTCTTTGCCGAACAAGCCTTATTCGTATGAGGTGACAGATATATCTACAAAAATAGAGCCATTGGAAGCTATTGATGCCCAGGTACAAGACCATGGCAGCCATTCCTACGACTCTATTTCGGGTACAAATTTACTGAAAAAAGTTGAAATGTCATACGATAAGGGCAAAAAACTTTTGGATGAGAGCGAAAAAATGGGTATTTCAATCGAAAATCAGCGAAAAATCGCTGATTCGGTGGTGAATACTGCCAACAAGCTGGGTGGTGCTGAGGCTACTGTTTATTCTTCTTTGGATGATGTGCCAGAGGAATATCGCTCAGAGGTGGAGCAGGGAGCCAAGGGATGGTACGACCCGGAGACTCATAGCGTGCATGTGTATCTGCCGAACTGTGAGGATGGCAATGATGCGCAGAGAACCGTCTTCCATGAGAAGATAGGGCATGAGGGTATGGAAGTGCTTCTGGGTGGCGAAGATGAGGTGAGAAAATTCGCTAATTTCGTTTATAATTCTGTCGCAGCAAGCACTCGTGGCAAGATTCTGGAGATTGCAAATGAGTATGATCCGGACTGGAAGAAGCATGACCGCATGAATGTGGGAACGCAGGAGTATATCGCCCGACTGGCTGAGGAGGGTCCTAAGACTGCTGAGGACTTTTCTCTTTGGACCAAGATCAAGCATTATCTTATCAAGGTATTGAAGAAGCTGGGTATTCGTGTGCCGGGACTTCTGAATGACAAGGATTTGAGATACTACCTGATGAAGGCAGGCAAGGCTCTGCATGTTTGGGACGATATGCCTGAGGAGAAACAGGAAGCCATGATGAAACAGGCTACCAATGCTGAAATCAAGGATGCACTGGGTGAGGGAGCTGACTTGCCTTCTGAAGGTGACAATAAGCTAAAGAAGAAAACTGAGCGTGGACGAATTGATGAGGCAACTGGTGCATTCAAGTTGGCTCCTAATGGTGAGCAGTCTAATCTGAGCAAGAAACAGTATATAGAAGCTCGTACCAAGAACTTTAAAGTTTGGTTTGGGGGTGATTGGGAGAAGAAGCCTAAGGACTTCAAGAATAAGCTGGATGCTAATGGTGAGCCTTTGGAGAAATACGTGGAAGGCTACTTGAACCGACCAAAGAAGCCAACCATGCCAAAGAAGCGCAAGGGAGAGGATGAAGCAACTTTCTTCGAGCGCAAGATTCTTTACTCACACGCCTTGGAGGATTGGCCTAAGACTGAGGCTGATTGGAAGAAGCGTATAGACGAGTTTGACGAGAACACGCTTGCAGCCCTCACTCCTCCTGATGAGGAAGCCATCCGAGAGAAGTATCAGAAACAATATGAGAATGATATGGCTAGCTGGAGGAAGGATCATCATATTGAGGAAGGCGAGGAGAGAACTCTTAAATATCCTGATATGCGCGACTATAAAAGCATACAGGACTATGGAGAGGCTCTGAGAAAGCATGAAATATGGAAGACCGTCCCAAACAAGGATGAGTACGATAGAATGGCAGAGGACGAAATCATATCAAAAGTGGCTCTTATGGATGCTGTTCAGCACCCATTCAGTGAATATGCCCGATTGAAAGCGATGAAGGCAGAGTTTCAGCACATGCGCCACGTGATGCAAAATCAAAAGGTGTATGACCAAAATACTACTGATGCCGTGGTGCAGTTTGCTAAAAGATTTATGAGTCTGGGTTATGGTGATGATTTGGGTAGAGGTAGTATAAACACCTTGCTCACTATCGTGAAAAATAGCACAGGCAGAAAATCGCATGAGATTCCCCAGCAACTTTATCAAGTGATGGATGTGTTGATGAACAACCAACTCAGAAACTTCGACAGGGCAGTCATGAAGACCATGAGCATTAAGGAGCTGAAAGAGAATGCTAAGGGTATTCAGGTGCAGGGTAAGCTGGAGTTGAGAGGCCAAACTACAATCAAGGCCTTCCGTGATGCAATTTCTTCAAGGATCCCTTCTGATAAGCTTGATGAGAAAATCAGTAACTTGATTGACAAGATGACTGATGACAGGCAGAATGCTTCATCCTATCAAGACGAGCTGTTGGGTCTGAATCTCGCCAAGCAATATGTGGACTACATAGACTCCAGTAGAAATGACGCTATCGAAATCGAGGATTTGAAGAAGCTTGAGGTTGAAAACTACAAGGATAGAAAAGGTATCTATAAAGGTGAACTAACTAAAGCTCTTCTTCAGGAACATGTGGAACGATTGAATCAATACGATGAGGCTCTCTTTAATAATAAGGTAGAGCGTATGGATCGATATTCGCAACTGTTGGCTAACCTTGGAGGTATGATAGACGAGAGCGTGAAGGGAGCTAGAGAGTTCCAGGAGCGTGATGCTCGTCGTGCCATCAATGTGAAGATGATGGCCAGTGCCGATTTGGGAGACAAGAGCATGAACCAGCACCATAAGGAGAATTGGAAAACCAGATTGTCTAATAGTGATGTTGCCCGTTTGTTCTGTTCTCCTCTAGGTTCTTTTGATGCCTTGATGCGCGAGTTCGGTAGCAAACAAATCAATGGTGAGGGACAGTTGTGGAATCATTTCGTCCGTGGAGCTATGAAAGCATCAAACGATGAGTTCAAGAGCGTAAGAGAGGCTAACAACGAAATAGACTTGAAAGTTTCAGAGTTGTTTGGCAAGGTTACAGAGGATAAGAACGGCAACAAGAAGGGCAATATGATACTGAACGATCTGTATGCCTTGGAGCGTAGCAATAAGGTGAAGAGCTTGGATGTGACAATCCGTGATATAGAGGGCGAACAGACCTATAAGCTACAGCAAGGCAACCTGATGTACATCTATATGGTGAACAAAATGCCTGATGGTGCCATGAAGCTAAGAGAGATGGGCATCCTCGATGCTGATGTGGAAAGGATCAAGGAAAACATTGATCCTCGCTTCTTGAAGTTGGCAGACTGGATTCAAGGTGAGTTCTTGCCTAAAATGCGTACCAAGTACAACAAGAGACATGAGGAACTGTTTGGCGCACCTATGCCTATGGTGGAGAACTATTTCCCATTGAGAGTGCTAAAGAACGCCCGATATATGGAGGAAGATGTGAACAATACGAGTGATGGTAGCAATGCCTTGCCTTCTACAGCTACAGGTTCCATCATCAAGCGTAAGACAAACAAACTTCCTTTGGACATCCTTAATGCCGATGCCCTTAGTGTGACCATCGACAACATCAAGGAGATGGAAAACTGGTACAACTATGCGCCTATCCGCAAGGATGCCAATACTCTTTTATCTGACACAGCATTCAGAAACCGTGTCCAGAACATGACTACCATCTATGGCAGTGGAGAAAGACTTTGGAATAATGTGAAGGATGCGACTGCAGTGGCCATGGGTACTTATCGCCCTAAAGGTGGTACAGACTTAGCTGTTTCCCTTAAGAATTTTGGCAAGGGTATTACTGTAGCAAAAATATCGGGTCGTTTATACACAGCCTTCAAGCAGGTACTTAGTGCTCCTATGTTCTTGCCTGATGTTGACCTTGGTAGATTCGTTAGACATTCTGTCCATCCTTACGGCTCATTCAAGTGGGCTATTGAGAACCTGCCGAATTTTGATAAACGCTGGTCTGGGCGCAAGTTGGGCGATACCGTTCTGATGGATGATCCGACTGATTGGAAACTATGGCACACCAATCTCATGGAAAAGGCAGCTTACTATGGTATGACACCAAACGCACTTGTGGATGCCGTTACTTGTGCAGTAGGAGCGAGAGCCGTATATGATACCAAGTATAAGCAGTATATCAAATATGGACTGACCGAGGAACGTGCCAAGGAAAAGGCACTCAGCGATGCGGAAATCAACTTCAATACTTCTCAGCAGAGTTCGGAAGGTGCCTTTGTCTCTCCAATGCAGCTAGACAGAACCTTGGAGTCTGCCATCTTCACACCATTCAGAAACTCCAGTATGCTTTATGAGCGAAAGGGTATCAATGCGCTTAGAAACTTGAAGCATCGTTTCGAGAAAGGGCACAAGGAGGCATCTATTAAGTTTATGGCTGGTCAGCTGATGGAAGAAGGCGTAGGATATGAGCAAGCAACCAAGGCTGCAGAAAAAATGTACCAGAAGGGGTTGATGCAAAATATTGCTGATGCAATAGTTTCTTTGTGGTTGGGCGCTATCATCTGGAATCTTGGAGGAAATCTTGGTTATCTTATGTTTGGTGACGACAATGAGAAAAAGAAGAAAATGGTACTTGATGCCGTGACTCTCGGTTTGCTTGAAGGTCCAGTGGATGGTTTAGCAGGTGGACAGTTTATCAACACTGCCATTGCTAATACTATTACATCTGATGGAATCAATCTTAAGGGACTGAAAAATGTAGATTTATCTGGTATGCCAATGCTTTCAGATTTCAACTCTATGATAGAGAAGTTTGGCTATGACAAGGTGGCTGGAGCACAAGACCTAATGTTTATGGTAATGCAGAGTGCTACAGGTTTCAACCCAAAGACTCTGACCGATGCCATCAATGCTTGTATCGACTATGGCAATGGTGATATGACCAATGCCAAGGAGATCGCGTTGTTTGTGTTCCGTTTGATGAATGGACCTGCAGCAACTGTGGACAATCTCTATATCGATGAATTAGGCATGAAGGGCAAGGATGCCAAGAAACTTAGCTACGAGGAACTTGCCAAGCGATACGCTGAGTATAAGTTTGGTAAGAACACTTTTGGCTTAGGTAAACTCTACTCTGATGAAGAGAAACAAAAGAAGCTGAAAGCTATTGAAAAATCTTTCGACAAGAAAGTTTCAGAACGTTTGGCTGGTATGGATAGAGAGGACTTGAAGAACGAGTTTTCCGAGTCTAGAAGTCAGAAGGAGAAGAAACTTATCGGCAAGATCATAGCGGACGAATTGGGAACCAAGGATTCCGAAGCAGTCAAGAAGGCTAAGGCTGATGCTTCATACCTTCGTCAGAGAAACTTTTCGGATTTGATGGATGATTTGTTCCTCCAGCAAGAGTGGGAATCCACTAAGACTGCACAAGATGGTTTGGATGATTTGAAAGGAAATGGAGCAACAGACGAGGAGATCAAATCTTATAAGTTGCACCATAAGATTGAACTTGATAAGCGAAAGGCAATTGAGGCTGCTCGTAAGGCTATGGGAAAAGAAAAGAAGAATCTCACTTCTGATAATGATACACAGGTTATGGCTAAAATTAGAGCAGAAAGGGATAAGGTTCTCATTCCTCTTCGTAAGCAGAAAAGTGAGAAGTAGCCCGGCATGATAAAAGCATCGAGGGCTTACTCGATACCCGGAAAAGAAAAAGGGACTTGCTTCACAGCGAGTCCCTTTGATAGTTTTTTGTAAAGTCTATACCAAATAAAATAATTTCTTGAATTTTGAAGATGTTGGAGCGGAATTAGATGCCTGCAACAGGTGTATTGCCCTGGCTTTTCTTCTCTGGCCTAGCCCAACTGATGTAGCGTTTCATGGCTTCGTCCATGCTGGCCTGTTCGCTTTTGGGGGCTTCCTTTTCTTTTTTGCCCCATAGACGCTGTACGATGCGGTCGAGACACCACTGCCAATCGCCATCGAGCGTTACGAACTTGGAGCTAGGAACCACCGTGGCATCCGGCTCGGTCTTCTTATCCTCTTTTTCCTTTTTGTCTTCCTCTTTCGTGATGATAGAGGCAAAAGGAACATTATTGTCGGTGAGGAACTTTTCAACGTCTTCCTTCTTGCTCTCGCAGAGAAGGACGTGAACAGATACCTTATTCTTCTGCAGGGAGGTGAGGGCTTCCTTCGCCTTTCCCACTAGAGAGAGGTTGCCTTTATCATCCTTTGTGATGATGCAGGCTTCGTGTACATTGATTGATTTACTCATAATAAAAACGTTTTTAAATGAATCGTGCGACAAAATTATAAGAAAAAAGCGAGAAAAGTTTGATAAGTTGCGCAACTTATCAAAAAGAATAGGCGAAAAAGGCTTAATTTTGGCGAAAAATTAAAGAATATGGCAAATCATACGGTTATAAATGACATAACGAACTATGCTGAGGCTGGTCCGAACTCGCTGGAAGGTGTGAGTACCCAGAAATTCAGGGTGAGCGAATCCACTCTTAAGCTTCTGCAATGGCTATGCTATTACTTCGACAACATGGCTGAGCTGAGAAAGTGCTGGAAGCGTGCCCAGGACTTCGTGATGGGCAGACAGCTGGAGGAGAAGATAGAGTGGAACGGACGGAAGATTACTATCCGCCAGTATATGGAAATGCAGGGTATGCCGATATTGGAATATGATGTGATTTCCGATAAGCTTATCTCTCTTGTGGGCTTGGTTCGTCAGCAGAGGGCAACCGCCAGCTGTTCTGCCGTGGACCCGAACGAGGAGGACTATATCAGCTTCTTCAACGAATATCTGAGGCAGAATGACAATCTGAATAACCGTCAGGAAATGGATGCGCGACTCTTCTATGAGTTCTGTGTGTATGGCTTGATAGGTATGAGGACTATCTGGGAAAGAAGGGATGGAAGGGAAGGTATCTTCAATGACAAGGTGGATATTTTCAAGCTTGCCATACCTCCTTTCTTCAAGCCGGATCTGAGTGATATTGAGATTTTCGGTATTGCACATGATTTAACCTGGAGAGCTATCTTAGAGCAGTTTACCGATGGCAGCAAGGCGCAGGCTGACGAGCTGAGCGAGATCTATCTGCAGACCCAATCGCACTATTCACCGGAACAGGGTTATCAGCCTACCGGTTCGGCTCAGTTGACCGGACTGGAAGACTTCCTGCATTCTTCCATTCAGGGCAAGTACAGGGTGATAGAGGTTTGGACCAAGGAATCAAGGCAATCGCTATGGGTACATGACCGGGCAAAGGGTGATGCTGGATTTATGCCGATGAACGTGATGGCTGAGCTGGATGCCGAGAATGAGAGCCGGAAGCGTGCAAACGTGATGATGGATGAAAACGGTGTGCCGGTGCTGGATGAGAACGGAGAGCCGATGTACTATGTGGATCCTGAGAAACTGGATCTGATAAAATATGAGCCGCAGGTGGAAACATTCTGGTACCGCAGATACCTGACTCCTAACGGCTATCTTCTCGATGCAAGGGAATCTCCATACTATGTGCTGAGAGATGGCTACAGATGCAGTATTCAGCCCTATTCGTTCTTGGCATATCCTTGCCTGCAGGGTGAGGTGAAGAGCTTCATCATGCGCATTGAGAATAACCAGCGCACGCTGAATCATTATATGATGATGATTAACTTTGTGGTGGCTAATGGTGCGAAGGGTACGCTGCTTATTGATGATGCCTCTGTGAGTGACAAGGTTTCTCCTGAAGAGAACAGAGCCAACTATAACAAGACCAATGGTGAATATCACTGGGATAGTAGTAAGGGCGGAGAGAAACCGGAGGTGCTTATGAATAAAGGCATTCCGGCAGGTGTGGAGTTTATGATCAGTTTTGCCAAAACGATGGCTGGCGAGGGTAGTGGTGTGCAGGGAGCGCTGCAGGGTGTACACCGGAATACCAGCGGTAAGCAGTATCAGCTGGAGAGGGAATCGGCTTCCACCTCGGTGACTGACTTTGTTGAAAGCTTTAACTGCTTCAAGCTGAGGGAGGCAAAGGTGAAGATCTATCTGATTCAGGAGTTCTGTACAGAGCATGACAGCGTGAAACTGGTGGGTGATGACTACAGAACCTACTTCAATCCGGAAACCATGCGCGATATGGACCTGGATGTTGCCATGGACTTGGATAGCTACTCTGCTACCATCAGAGATCAGATTGCTGATCTGCTCTGGCAGTTGAAGAAGGATGGCGATATTGATGCCTACACTATGCTGACAAACGGCAAGTTCCCTGGAACCTACAGAATACGCAAGTATTTGAAGGAGAAAATGGAACAGAAGGAGGCTATGGAGGCGCAGATGATGGCTAACGGTCAGATGCCTGCAGGGGATGGACAGCAGGCGAGTGGAGCTAGTGCTGCACACTTGAAGGATTCGGGTAGCGGACTGGATAATCTGGCTGATTTGCCTTCTGCTTCTTAGATATTTATTGGAAATCGTTCTTAGTTGATAAATAAATACTTAAAATGTTTTATTAGTTAATTGTTAGTTTATAGGTTTATAGTTAGTTGTTTATGTAATTATGGTTATTTTTTTAGTTAAAGGTTAAAAGATTGTTTATTGGGAAGAGGAAGCTGTGAAGTTTCCTCTTCTTTTTGTTTTGTGCTCCTGTTTTTCTCTGTGTTTATTCCACTAAAAATGATTTAGTGGAGGCCGTACTTCTTTTTGTAGGCGCGAAGTTTCTGCATCGGGATGGAAACTCGCCACATGTAGTATTCCTGCCAATGGCGAAGCTTCTGCTCTCGCACCTTGTTGTCGGCATCGCAGCCCACAGCGCCCCACTTGGATGGGGTGTAGTAGTAGGACTCCTTCTTGATGTCTTCTACATTGTGGAAATAACGTGTTGCCTTCCACTTGCCTAGCTGGACAAGGCGACGGTAGGAAAGGAGCTGCTTGCGGTTGGGGTCGTAGGTCATGATGGCCCAATCCTTGTGGGACTGGTCGTAGAGCATGTAGAAACGTGGGGCACCTCCTTCCTGGTACTTGGCAAGGGTGGCTTTTACGCCTTTTCGCCACATTCGGGTGGCGTTAAGGAGTTCGATACGAGTGATAAATGGCGTGTAGATGCTTACTAGCAACTGACGCAGATGAGATTGATACGAATTTTTCATTTTTTCTTCTTTTTTTATTGTTAATATATATATGGTGACGGCCGATGGAATCGACCGGAACGGGGGCTAGAGGGGGCAAACGAGCTGCTGGGGGCTTCTATTCGCTGGAAGGGGGCTTGCTAGCTGCCACCTATGCCGGCTAACTCGGGAACTGATGGAGGGCGGTGGCGGAGGCGATCGCGCTCTATTTCGGCCTTGGTGCGGAATGGGAGGATTTCCGGGGCTGGCATATCCTTCTCTACATAGAGGGCTATGGCTCTTGCCATTACTCGGTCATCGTGCTTGCCGGCTATGGCTCCGTAGCAGTCGTTTTGCTGATAGTAGAGGTAGTAGGTACACTCGTCTATGGCGGCTGGCTCTCGCTCCATATATCCCTGGTCTCGGATGATTCTTGCCATCGTCTTGATTACCGCTACCTTGGTGTTCTTGTTGGTGTTGAATCCCCATTTCAATTCCTTGGACTTCTTCTTCTGCAACTTGCTGTGAGAGGAGTTGTAGAGGTTCTTGTAGAGTGGCAGGAGGATAGGGAAGAACAGCTCAGACTGATTGCCCTCGGTATTGTTCATGCGCGAGTAGGCGGTGTTGTTCTCTACGACCAGAAAGGCATCATTGTAGAAATGGGCTATCTGGGCGCATCGCATCGCAAGCTGGTCGGCATCGCAGTGGCCATGCCACTCGGCTACTACTTCGGGTACGCCTCCAAAGATTTCATCGTAGCGGTCGAGGACTACTATATCTGAGAAGTCGGAGGTTTTATGAGAGCCACCAATATCGCAGGCTACTATGTAGCGGTGGGTGACATTCTCGGAGTTGTCGGGACCAGCCCAGACTTTGAGCGGTCCACCAGAACGTTCAACGAAGCGGATGTTCTCCATGCAGGCTGGATCGGCAGCATCGTAGGAATCTCCTTCTATATCGCCTACCATGATAGGCTCTATGCCCTTGCAATCCTCTTCCATGATGTTGAGCTTGTACGGATCAAAGACTGTGGTACCGGAGAAGAGGAATGCTTCAATATCATCTGATGGGAACTCCTGGCGCATATCATCAAGGGTTTCGTATTCCTTCGATTTCTCGATGTACCAGTGGATTCCTTCGAAGGATGCACCCTTTTCGTAGAGCCACCAGTAGTACTTGCCGTGACCCTGCTCATCGAATCGGTTTTTCCAAAGCCAGATGGCGAAGTCGGCACGCTCGTCTTCGGAGGCGAATGGGAGCACATACTTCTCAATTTCGAACCAGGCAACGAATACTGGGGTGTAGGCAGACATAGGCTTGCCATCCTTATCCACAGACTTGGCTTTCACCCAGGCATCATGGAACTCATTTTCACGGCCGTTAGGTGTTGACTCACGGACGATGAAGGTAAGAGGGTCTGGCTGGATAGATGATGATGCAGCCTTGATAACCTTTGCCGGGGTCCACTCTGTGGTGTTCGGGAAGAAGGCTTCCTCCGTGATATGTGCGAGAGCAGCATCACCGGAACGGCAAGACTCTGGGTTTCGGGCAGAACCAGTCTGTATCTTGCAATCGCGAGGAATGAGATACTTGATGTTCTGAATGGTTCCGGAGGTCTTGATTTTGCGAGGGTCGTTCTTGAACGGCACACCAATATCATAGAAGAGCCATGTAGGGATGGCATTGATGAGTTTTTCGTACATATCGAATACCTGGGTGGCAGATGAAGACTGGTGGCCCACGATGTTGCTGTTCCAGTTTGTCTTCCAGAAGATCTGCAGCCAACCCATATAAATATCGGTAGCGGTGGATCCACCCCACTGGCGGCACTTCAACAGAATGACTCGGATGTAACCGAACTGGCTGTGCAGGCGCAGCTGCTCGAATACCTTGATGAGCTTAACCTGGGCATTGCGGAGGAGGAACGGTATATCATCACCACCATCCTTATTCTTGATGCGAGCATAGGCGTAGGCGAAGAAGTAGAAATCGTGCTTGCAGCGGAGACGGATGAGATAGCGGAAGATGGCATCACGTGCCTTCTCCGGATCATAGTCTGCCATGTACTTCTCGATGAAGGCTTGGATGGAACCGCACTTGATGATGGCGCAGAACTTCTTTTCCTTCAACATTTCTACCGGGAGCCAAAGCTTCTTTCCATTGAGGAAATCGGGCATCTGGCACTCGAAGCGAATGCCTGGGGCGTTCTCTCCAGTAATGGGACGATAGGTAGCGAAAAGACTTTTCAATCTCCTCGTATCTTCGGCAAGAATCTCTTTGAGCTTCTTGTCGGAAATCTGCTGCTCAGGTCGTACCTTTAATGAAGATTTTGCTACTGGCATTTTTTTACTTTTTACTTTGAACTTTGAACTTTGAACTTTGAACTTTGAACTTTGAACTTTGAACTTTATGATTTGCTCTTCCTGCTGTTACTATGCCTATATATGGAGATTCTTGGCTTGCTGCAGGAAGCTTTCTGCCTTGGCATAGATGAAGCCCAGGAGGAAGAGAATCAGGTGGTATATGCCGGCTATATGGGGCAGGAGGCAGCCGATGCACAGGAGGATGATCATCTGCCAAAACTCCAGGCGCTTGAACCGGTAGAGCCATGGAGACGAGAACCCCATGAAGAACGATATGATGACTGATACGCCCAATACCGGGAGGGACGGATAGTAGATGAAGGAGAGGGCTACGGAGCCGAGCCATGATGCGAGGAGGCGATGGAGACGGAACAGACGGTGTACCATGAGCAGACACCAGGCATTGATAGCCCAATGCATCAGATTGGCGTGTCCAAACATATAGACGAAGTGGGAATAGAGGGGTGATGTTGGCGAAACTGCCAAGAGAGAATGGAATGGTATAACGAATACCATCAATATCAGAATGATGAGAGTAATATATAATGTACGCATAGGAGTGAGTATTTTATTTGGTGATGAATGGTGAATTGATTGTCCGGACGTGAGCCGAAATGATTTCCTGTATGTATTTTGCCGTTAGTCCAAGGCAGGGCGCAGGGCGTTCCAGCGCGATTTCTACGAGTAGATAGACGCTTTTTTGCCTGCCTTGCGATTGTTCATGTTCTGAGATCAGCAGATATTCATTATAGAAGGATTCGAGCAGTGCTTTTTTCTGCTGCTGGTATTTACCACATTTTGGTATTATCCCCTTTAGCCTCTTGCTTACATATCTATAGGCAGCATCGAAGGAGAGATAATAGCACGGAGTGGGCATCTGGGAAACATATTCGCATATCTTAGCCGTAGTGGTTGGCCATTCGACCATCCGCTTCGCCTGCTGATAGAGCCGTATGATTTCGCGGTCTCTATCAATCTTGATCTGGGATATAGAATTTACATGTTTCATCGGAAACAAAATTAATATAGCGAGTTGCTGAATTTATCAAAAAGTTATGCGATTTTTTCGTTAATTTAGCACACAAATATTAAAAATGTTTGAATATGGCAGAGAAAAGTACTAATAATCAAGGAGTTAAATCGAAGAGAGATTCTTTTCGAGAGCGGTTAGCGAGTCGTTATCCTGACTTGGATATGAACGATGAAGATGCCGTTTATAACCAATTATCGACCGATTACGACCATTATGACCAGAATAAGCAAAAGATGGATGGTTTCAACCAGATGCTGCAGGAATACCCTCAGGCTCCCGGTCTTGTGACCGGAATGCTGACCAAAAAGAACGAGGATGGCAGCGACTTTAGCTTTGTTGGTTATCTGATTGATGCCATGGGTAAGGACTTCGTGGATGCCTGCAATGGTGATGCTGAGGCTCGGAAACGGCTGGAGAAAAGCGAGAAGGACAAACTGGAGGCTGGCAAGAAGCTTGCCGAAGGTAAGGAGGCGCTTGCCAAGGCCATGAAAGAGGAGGATGCGGAGCTGGATGCAGCCTTGAAGGAGGCGAAGATGAAGCCTGAGGCTATCAAGGACCTGATAGAGTGGCTTTACAAACGCAACGAGGATGGCGAGGATCGTGATGATGATGGTTTCGTTTGGCGAGCTGCCCGGTATGGCTTGAAGAAGGCAGACTTCCTGCGGCTTTTCCAGATCAAGGACTTCGACAAGGCTGTAGCTGATGCTGAGGACAGAGGCTATAAGCGTGGCAAGAATGAGAAGATTGACCAGCAGAAGCAGCTGCACGCTGGCAGAGGTGGCAAGAAGGACATCAATATCAATGGTGGTGGCGGTGAGGCTTCGCTTCCTCGCGAGAAGAGCAGGACGGAGCAGGTATATAGCTCGATGGTCGGCATGTAGTGATAGTAAAGAATTTATAGTTAATAATTTAAATGTATAGATTATGAGAAAATTTAAGAAATGGTTTGGTTTTATGATGGCGATTTTCGTCATGATCCTGAGTGGTGGTAGCTCTTATGCTATGGCAGAAACTCCTCCTGCAATTCCTGCAGGTGCAGGTGGCGGTGGTCCTACTGGTCCTACTGATGGTCCGGGTGAGGGCGGCAAGGGCCCTCAGTGGCAGGGTGGTTCTCAGGAACAGCAGGAGGCCATGGGTAACTGGGACTACTATGTGACCTACGTGAACCCTACTGTGGTTGAGATGAAACTGGAGAGTTGCCCTATAGACCAGATTCTGCGAGCATCGAAGAGGATGACGCCTGTTGATTCTGTGCGAATTGAGTATTATTCCATCGGTCAGCGCCCTATCACGTCAAAGTTGACAGAGAAGGTTACGAAAACAACCAATGGTAGTACCGTGACCTTGAAGGTGGAGAATCCGACCGCTTTTGACAACGGTGACGTGATCATGGTGGATGGCATCTATGGCTTTGAGGATGATGGAACTACTCGCAGCAAATTGAAACCTCTGCAGTTCCGTGTAATCAAGGGTGACGATGACAATAACCCTACCTGTTACGCCTTGAATGGTGGTAAGAATGAGCAGCGAGGAAACCGTAATATTCCGGAGGATATTCCTGCAGGTACAGTCTTGTTGCGCCTCGGTAGAGCAGCTGGTGAGAAAGAGGTAGAGACTGGTTCTTACTTCTCTATGCCAGACAAGAGCTTCCAGTACTGCCAGAGATTCATCATGCAGGTGGAGGAATCTTTGGTAAACCGCATGTCTAAGACTCAGGTGAAATGGGATTTCACCCGACAGGAGAAGATGGCAATGGACGATATGCGCTATGGTCAGGAGCGAAGCGGACTGTTTGGTGTTCGTACTATGACCAATGGCGGTAAGGACGTGGGTCTTACCTATACCATGGGCGGTATCTTCTGGGAGGCAGGCAAGGACTTGCAGATTGGACACTGGGAGCCTAAGATGACCAAGAATGATAAGGGTGAGTTCGTTCCGGTGAAAGTGAAGGTGAAGGTTGCTAATTCTGATACTGATGGCACGACAGAGGTGGAGAAGCAGGTATATGAGTATGTGATCAGCGAGAAGGAGCTGACTTCGTTTATTTCTGCTATCTTGAAGGGTGCTGGTAATTCTAGCCGTACCAAGCTTCTTTTTGTTGATAATCTTATTTATCAGGCATTTGCTAATCTCCGCAGTAATAAGCGCATCATTACTCAGACCGAAAAGGACTACCAGAAATGGAAACTAGACTTCGAGACCTTTGAGAGTATGGGTACTAAGATTCTGATTTATCGTCATGATTCCTTTAACTCCTGGGGTATGGATGGTAGAGCCTTCTGTCTTGATGCGCGCTATCTGGACAAGTATGTGTTTGGTGTGTGGAGCCGTAATGAATTTAATGCCAAGGACCTCCTGATTCGCAACACTGCTGGTGTGGTGATGGAAGAGTGGAGTTGCTGGGTATTGACATTCCCTGATGCTCACGCACGTGTATCTCGCCCTAAGTTTACCGCAGACGGTGTTACTGACGAGCAGATCCGTGAGGCTGCATAATCGTAAGCGGCTCCGCGTTTATACCTTGCATAATCAAAAAAAAGCAGTAACAGCTGATTAAACAAATGCTGCTACTGCTTTTTCCATCGGTCAGGAAGTAAGTCTCTATATTTCTCCAGTGGGGTATTCGGTTGCCATTCAATGGTCTTTTCTATGACATCGCTAATGTATTCAAACAGATTGATGCCATTCAACTTGCATGAAATAGCTATAGAATATAGGATAGCTCCCCGTCTTGCTCCTTCGTGCGAGCCAAAGAACATAGAGTTTCTTCTTGATAGTGATATGTACCTCTGGATTCTCTCAATGTAGTTGTTATCGAGAGCCGTATCACCTCTTTTGAAGATGTCACAAATGGCATTATATTCATTAAGGGCATAACCGACCGCCTGCGCCAAGGTAGACTTGGGCAGCAA
>OGFF01001001.1_pt1 | contig 33875 bp, 25 predicted proteins | sample 1570751 | NCBI WGS metagenome assembly OGFF01 (sample SAMEA2581951, study PRJEB24529) | metagenome | biome: Human gut stool | place: China | collected 2011 | reverse complement strand
GTTTTACCATTAATGAGTGTCCCTACTGGTAAAGATTTTAACCACTTATGGGTGTCCCCACTGGTAAAGATTTTGACCACTTATGGGTGTCCCTACTGGTAACAAGGTTCTTTCTTCTGGTAACTTTTTCCCTATTCCCTAACAGAAACAATAATTTTCGACATGATTTGTATCGAAAATGAAAAGAAAATGTAATAAAAATGAAATAATTCCAAAAAAATGAAGAACCGTAAGAGCAAAAGAAATAGCTTTAAATATACAGTCCAAAGAGTTATTGACTTCAAAACAAAAAGAAACTATCATAATATTATAATCAAAATAGGAGGAAATAGCTATGAGAAAAAAATTGTGTTGTATTTTAATGCTAACAATGCTTTTGCTTAATAGTTCAGCAATGCTAATAATATCAGAAGCAGTTGAGGCAGTGCAAACATCAATAGAAACAACAGATGGAGAAGAAAAAAATCAAGGAAAAGCATTAGCAGAACTTAATTTAATTAAATATGAAAATTTTGATACTACTACAGAAAACAGCGAAGGTGGAAGTAAAGGCGTTCTTGTGCAATTCAATTTGAAAACTGGAAGAGAGTTTAAAGAAACCGAAGAATATAAGCCGATACAAAAAACTGAAACAAATTTTGCATTACCAAGGATTAGTGATCATAAACCATCAAGAGTTGAGGTTATAACTAAATCAACACAAGCAACAAATGGAGGAAAAGATGCAAAGTATGAATATCATTCTAGTACCGGAATTCTTTCTATAATTGCAGAAAATAGTGACTATACTGAAAAAGTAGAAAATGCAAGAGATGAATATGAAATTATATGTATTTATGGAAGTGAATGTTATACAGATAATGAAGAACATAATTTAAAAGTACAATTAAACACATATGAAACACTTAATAGTGATGAGAAAAAAGTAATATCAACAGGAATAGAAGAAACTTATCCTTGTAAAGAAGCTATTAGTGGAGTTATTTCAGTAGAACATAAGACCGATGATATTTACGATGGTTATATAAGAGCAAATTCCTTAAATGGTGAAAATAAATATGATACAACATATAACGAGAAATTAAATATAATGGTAAGTAATAGAGAGATTTCACAAAAAATTGAAGTTAAAGAGACATCTAATACAGCATTATATACAGAATCTAGAATCAATAAAGAACAGGTATTAGAAATGCTTGGAGATAATGGAAGCATAGATATTATTGATGAAAATGCTAATATTGTACAAACTATCAATAAAGACAGTGAAGCAGATGAAAATGGAAAAATAAAATTAACATATAATAATAGAACAAAAAATATAGCTATTCGATTAAATAATTTGGAAAAAGAAGGAACTATTGAAGTTGAAAATTCAAGAGTTATAGAGCCAACAGCAGAGATAATTGATAATAAAATTTTAACACAGATTGATATAAAAGGAATAAATACAATTACAAAAGAAGTAGATAATGAAAATGGTGAAAAAACAAAAGAAACAGAAGATGTTGTAAAATATGAGCGTCAAGAACAAAATGAAACTCAAATAAAATCAGCTGTTTCTGAAATAGAAACTAAATTAAGCAAGGATACACTAGTTAATAATACAAAAAATGATGTAACACTTACAGTTGCATTAAAAACAGATGGTTTTAAATATAGTTTATTTAAAAATCCAACATTTTCTATAGAAATGCCAGCAGAAGTAAAGAAAGTTAATTTAGGTACTCCAGAAATGATGTATGATAATAACATATTTACAATTATATCATCAAGTGTTATTACAAATGAAAGTGGAAACAAAGTTATTAATATACAATTACAAGGAGAGCAGACGACGTATGAACAAACAGATATTGTTGAAGGAACTAATATAAGAATACCTTTAACTATTAGTTTAACAAAACAACTAGAAAGCAAAGTTGGAGTTGTAAAATTTGTTTATTCTAATGAAAATACTTCTACAACAGAAAATAAAGAAATGGAAGTAACACTTTTAAATAAAGTTGCTAATATTGTTCAAACTGCTACAGTATCAACTACGACTACAGAAAATATCAATCAAAATGAACAGGTTTCAAATACAGCAGTGTATGAAAAAGATGGAGTAAAAGCAGAAATTATACAAGAAGTTGGAACAACTGCACTTGCTAATAATAGTACAATATATGAAGAACAAATTGTAAAACAAAAATTAAAGGTTACTAATAATAGTAATACTTCTAAAAAGGTTTCTCTTACTATTAATGTTCCTGATGAGATGACATATGTTAAGTTAGAGGTTGGGGGATATATTTATAATGAAGAAAAAAATTATTATAAATATAGCAGTAAATATGAATATAAAGAACAAACAGATAAACAAGTAACAATTGAATTAGAAGTAAATGCAGGTGAAACAAAAGTAGATTTTATTGAATTAAAAGTAAAAGATTTGCAAGATGATGTACAAGAAAAAGAGATTATAACAAATAATGAATTGAAAATTAATAATGAAAATTCAACAACATTAAGAATAAAAAATATAGTTAAACAAGCAGAGGTAAAAGTAACATTAACGTGCTTTTTAGGATATTCAAGAAAAGAATGGCAGTATATGTTTGAAGTAACAAATTTAACAAACAAGCAATTAAAAAATATAAAAGTTGTTTTTAAGGCATCAGATTTCTTTAAAATAAGTGGAGTTTCCGTAATTGGGGAAGATAGATATAATGATTTTCAGGATAATGTTTGGACATATACAATAGATACGTTAGAGTCTGTTCAAGTTGATGAACAGGGAAATTATTTGACAGGAAAAAAGAGTGCACTTATTGTAGGGAACGCTGAAGATGTTGATGAAAGTCAAGGCAGTGAATATGAAATAAATGGAATTGTAACGGTATCTGGAGATAATATTTCTAATTATGTATCAAATCAGACAAGAATGACAGGATATTTGGAATCAATGGAAGTGAACATGAATTCAGATAAAGATACATTAAAAATGGATGATGAAATAACATATACAGTACAAATAAAAAACACAGGCAAGACTTGGGGTGGATTTGCAATATACACAAATATAAATGTGAAAGATGTTATTCCAAGAGAGTTGAAACCAATAAGTATAAAATATAATAAGTTTACTATAAATAAAGAGATTGTTAAAGATTCAACGGACGATGGTAATGATGAAATGCAATACGAGTCACAAACTTATAAAGAAGAAACGGTAACAGAAGATATATCTACTTTAGCTATACCAGATGGATATGATGAAGAGGATGCTCCAGATATAAATTTGGATTTAGAAATTCCAGAAGGCAAAACAATAACAATGACTATAAAAGCAAAGGCTAGAGCAAATACAGAAACTAAAGAAATTACGAATACTGTAAAAGTCGAAGGTGAATGGATAAAAACTAAATTAGCAAGTGTAAAAACAACAATAATGAAATACGATTATGTTGATCCAACACCAGATCCAGATCCAAGCCCAGACCCAGACCCAGATCCAAATCCAACACCAGATCCAGCTCCAAATCCAGATCCAGATCCAACTCCAGACCCAGACCCGGCTCCAACTCCAGATCCAACGCCAGATTCAGACTCAACTGTAAAGAAAATATCAATATCTGGTACAGCATGGATAGATGAAAATGAGGATGGAAAGAGAACAGTTGATGAAAAAACATATAGTGGTATGACAGTTATGCTATATGATTATAAAAATAAAGCATTTGTAAAAGAAAATGGTCAAGATAAGAAGGTACAAACTGATTCGAATGGAGAATATGAATTTGACAATTTAGATAATGGTCTGTATATTGTTGTATTTTTATATGATACAGACAAATATAAGATAACAGAATATCAAAAAGATGAAGTAATTAATATTAAAAATAATGATGCTATTACTAAATCTATTGGAATTGACGGACAATCAGTAACAGCAGGATTAACAAATACATTAACAGCAAAGGAAAGCTTAAACAATATAGATATTGGATTAATAGAAAATAAAAAATTTGATTTGGAATTAAAAAAGTATATAAATCAAATAACAGTACAAACAAAAGATGGAAAAAACAAAACATATACATATAATAATAAACAATTTGCAAAAGTAGAAATACATTCTAAAAAAATAAATGGAGCAACAGTTGTAATAGAATACAAGATGGTTATTACTAATAAAGGAGAAGTTGAAGGAGCAGTAGCTCAAATAGAGGATAAATTACCAGATGGATTAACATTTAAATCTGAATTAAATAACAATTGGTATGAAAAAGATGGAAAATTATATACGAAGAGTTTATCTAATGAAAAAATAGCAGTTGGTGAAAGCAAAGAAATTAGTTTATTATTAACTAAAGATTTGAACAGTAATAATGTAGGAACTGTAACAAATATTGCTTCAATTGGAATTAGTAATAATAATAAAGCGATTGAAGATACAAATAAAGAAAATGATTCTTCAAATGCTCAAGTTATTATAGGTGTATCAACAGGTATACTAAGATATGTAGGAATCACAGTTGCCCTCATTGGAACATTAGTGTTATTATCAATAATTATTTGGAAAAATCAAAAGATAATGAAGAAGGTTGTGCTTGTATTTGTATTTAGTATATGCTTAGTAGCCAGTTCTAAAGAGTCATTTGGATGGACAGCGGAAGATTGGGAATTTACAACTCCTGAGGGAGTTACATGGAAACATAATTGTTATTTTAAAGTTAAACCTAGTTCAAAGTATAAACATCCAAATAAAATAAAAGGACACAATATGGGAACACATGGTACTGGAGATGACTACTGGGATGTGGAATATGCAGAAGGAGATAATGGTTACAGATATCATTGTGGTGAAAAGGGTAATACATTCTGTAACTTTTTTGGACATAATGTTACGTATCTTAGGACAGAGACAATATCAGAAACAAAAGGGAAATGGAGTAGTTGGTCAGTAGATACTTCAGAAATAAAAATTACTGATAAAACAGATAGGTCAAAGGTTAAAATTGGGACTTATAACAGTTCTTATAATAAATTAGGACCATTTAAAGTTAATTGCAATGGAAAAGATGTAAGCTATAAAATAAAGGTTACATATAAAAATGCCAGCAAATCAAGTACAACTATAGAATGTGATGCTATAAATTTTAAATGGGGGCAGAATTTTTATATAAAAATTCCCACGGAAGCAGTTGAAATTGCAAACGTAGAAATAAGTGTTTCAAAAGATGCAACAAGAACTCGTAGTTATACTAAAAGTGTACGAAAGTGGTATGATTGTACAGTAGTATCTTCAGATGCTTGGTGTAATGGTAAAGGACCATTACAAAAGATGTATACATTGGATCCGATTACAAAAACTGGAACAGAAACAGAGGAAAAGAAAATAAGAAATTCAATAGATATTACTGGACCATGGACAATAACAGGAGATGTAGAGATAAATAAAGTAGACGAAAATAATAATAATATAAGATTAAAAAATGTAACATTTGCAATAAGCCAGGGTGGCACATATATGTCCATATATAGAAGTGGTAGCAAACTAAGAACAATACATGCAAGTACAATAGAACTTATTGATAATGCATATGAAAAATCTACAATAGATGCTAGAGTAGATGGATCATCAGGATATACAGTAAAATTTAATGCTAGTAAAAGTAGTGCAACTAAATTTGTAACAGATAGTAGTGCAAGGATAACATTTAAGAACTTAAAATATGGAGATTATACTTTTGTAGAAACAGCAAATAACAATTATGGATATACTAAACTTATAACAGAAACTATACCAGTTGATAAACCATTGTCGACAAGGTACATAACAATAGAAAACGAAAAACAAACAGGGGATTTCTCACTCGAGAAAGTAGATAGTATTAATAGAAACATTAAACTGTCTGATGTAAAATTTGTATTAAAATCATCGTATAATAACCAATATATAATTATAAAATCGGGTGGAAGTTGGTTAACAAAGGCAGAAGGAATCGTAAACATAGATGATACAGATGACGTAACAAACAATCCGATTATAAAATATACGACAGATAAAAACAAAGCAACATTATTTGTAACAGATTCAAATGGAAAGTTAGGCGTAAAAAACCTATTAATGAGTAGTAATGGTTCGGATAGAATAAAATATACATTAGAAGAGATTGATAATCCAAATTATGGATATACAAAAATTGTGAGTGCTACAGTAAATATTAGTAGGCCATATGGAAAACACAATATAACACTACAAAACGAAAAACAAGTAGGAGAGCTACAAATTGAAAAAGAAGATGATAGAAATACTAACAAAAAACTACCTAATGTAGAATTCCTTATAAAATCATCATTAAAAAATCAATATATAAAAATAAAAGTATCAGGCTCTTGGCAAAAAAGAGTAGTTGGAACAGTATATATAGATGACACAAAAGATTGGAGGAATAAACCGACATTAGATTATACAAGTAATCCAGATGAAGCAACAATATTTGTAACTGACTCAAATGGAAAAATTAATGTAAAGAATTTGCTAGCAAGTAGTGATGGAGAAGATGTAATAACATATACAATGGAGGAAATAAAGAATCCAAATTATGGATATTTATCTGATTCAGACCAATATAAGAATTATAAGGTAAACTACAAAGGAACATATACGGATTATAGAGGAGCTACAACAATTGCTATAGGAGGAACGTCACTTGTTATAGCAACGAACCATCAAGAATATGTAAGAATAGAAGGATACGTATGGGAAGAAATAGCTACATCAAAAAATAATTTCATTAATAGCTTACTTAATAATACAGATGCACTTATTCAAGGAATAAATGTATATTTATATAAAGATGGAAGGTTAATAACATCAACTTCAACAGATTCAGAAGGATGGTATAAATTTGGTAGTTTGAAATCAAGTTATACAAATCAAGATTATTTTTATGAGCCTAATGGTAATTTAAAGATAGATGATTTAAACAGATACCATGTTGAATTTGAATATGATGGATTAAGATTTACATCAGTAGAATCAAATACTTCATATACAAATAGTAATTATGGAATAACATCAAAAGCAGATGAAGAACCTGCTGGAAGAGAAAGAGTGAATGCAGATTTTTCTGAAATAACATATGGATGGTCAAGAAATGGTGGAAGAGGTACATATGAATTACAATATGATGTATCAGACCATGTAGCTAAATATAGAGATCATTGGGGATATCAATATAATGGAAATAAAACAAGATTAAATGTTACACCTTCAAATGATTATGCAATAATTGCATCAACAAAACAATCAGGATTTAATATTAGGAAGGCATGGGAAGCACAATGTGAGACAAAAGGTTCAGAATCTTTAACAGGAGTTAACCTTGGAATACAAAAAAGAGAACAAGCGGATTTAGCAATATCAACAGATTTAAGTAAAGTAAATATAATTGTAGGAAACTATGAAAATGAATACTCATATGGAACAAGAAGTAAAAGTCAAAAAGATGAAGATGAAGGCTTTGGAGTTGATGTTAAATTTGGAAATAAATATGGTACAAGTTATAGTAGTAGAGGATTAAATATGTATGCAAGAAGAATATATGAAACAGACTTAGCATATAACCAAAATAATCCAGGACAAATGCAAATATATGTAACATATAAGATAACTGTAAAAAATCAATCAAATAGCCTAACGGCAAAAGTTAATGAAATAGTTGATTATTATGATTCAAGATACAGTATAGCAGAATCATCTAGAAATAAATCATCTTGGACAAATAGAAGTAATTATGGAGATAGTTATAGTGATGGAAGTTATAAAGCTGCATATACACAAGACTTAGCAAATACAACAATTGCACCAAACGGAAAAGTTGAATTAGAAATTACATTAAAACTAGAGCAAGATGTGATAAATGCACTAATATCAAATCAAACAACATTAAATAATGTAACAGAAATAAACTCATTCTCTACACTATTAAATGGAAGTGCATATGCTGCAATAGACGAAGATTCTAATCCAGGAAGTGTAAAAATAGGATTTACAGAAAATAAAACAATAAATACTACATTAAATGGTAGAGGTTATAATATAGAAACTAAAACATTAAACCAAGATTCTTATGAGGATGATACAGATTCAGCACCATCATTGGTATTGGGAATTGAAGAAAGTGACCCAGAAAGAGGACTATCTGGAACTGTGTTTGAAGACAAAGAAGCACTACACAGTGATGATAGTATTCATCCAGGAGAAGAAAGATTAGGTGACGGTATTTTATATACTAGTGGAACATATAAAGGATATGTAAGTGGTAGAACAATATATAAGAAAATAGACACAAACAGAGTGCAAGGAGCCAAAATCGAATTGATAGAGTATGATATAAATAGTGAAAATCATATTGCTAGAAATGCAGATGGAAGTGCTAAAGTTGCAACACTATATAAAATAAGTGTAAATGACGGTATAGCAAGTACAAAAGAAGAAAAAGCAGAAATTAAAACAGATGATAAAGGTGAATATATACTTACTGGTGTTATACCAGGAAGATATCTAATAAGATATACATATGGTAAGGACTCTTATATTATGGATAGCGATGGAAATGTTGTTTTAGATGATAATGGAGAAAGAAAACAGGTAAATGCAAGCGAGTATAAATCAACAATTATAACATCAGATATAATCAAAAAAGCATTAAGCCTAAACACAAATCCAACTACTACGAATAATCAAAGGGAAGGAGAGTTAAATTGGATATTAACCTATGACAGTAATCCAGATAATGGAAATTATACAACTGATGCAAAAAGTAAAAAAACTGATGGATTAATTAGATATTCATGTGCTGCTGATGATGTAATAAAGAGAGAAACAACAGATGATATGTATTACGGTTCACATACAAATTACAATACAATGAATGCAGACACAGCATTCTTCGATGTAGGTGTAGAATATAGTGAGGTTAACATTAATAAAATTTCATATACTGATTATAAGGATGAATATCAATTAGAAGGCGATAAAATAGTTGTATTAGATGAAAATGGAAAATTAAAGATAATGGATACATTTTATGCAGTAAATCCATATCAAGACTTTGGTATTATTGAAAGAGCAATACAAGACTACGAATTAAATAAGAGAATATCAAACTTAAAAATAACATTAGCGAATGGACAAATATTGATAAATGGAAATCCATATAAACAGTCTGCAGACGCACCATTATCTAACCCAACAACAGCTGAATTAGATGAATATTGGAATAACTTAGAAACTATTTCTGATAATCCATTACCATATACAAAAGCATTACGAGGACAGATTGTTACTGAAATAGATAATGAGATTATTCAAGGTGCTACTCTAAGTTTAGAATATACAATTACTATAAAAAATAAATCAGAGAAAGATTATCAGTATAAAGAAAATCAAGAGTATTATCAATATGGTAAAAATCATCAAGACGAACTTAATACTGTAATAAGAAAAGTTGTAGATTATATGGAAGATGAAATAGACTTTGATGATAAACAAAATGGAGACATATGGACTAGAGTTACACCTGATGAATTATATAATTGGACGCATGATACGGATATTGATAGTAAGCAATTGATATCTCAAGATGTAAAAGATGCTACACAAAAAGGATATGTAATTGCTGTTACAGAATATTTTAAGGAGCATCAAATTCCGATAGGAAATGTTGGTTCAGTCAAAGTGTATGGAAGCAAAGTGCTTTCATCAACGGAAAAAGGAACAGCTGTTACAAACCATGCAGAAATTATAGAGACTATGGGGGTAAGGGCTATAAGAAATTCAATACCAGGTAATTATAATCCTAAAGACATATCAACACATGAACAAGATGATGATAAGACAACATTTATAATAACACCACCAACAGGTTTAACAAGTAATAAGATATTTATTATTTCAGTATCATTAATTGCTATGATTGCTTTAGCAGGAGGAGTATATTTCATTAAGAAAAAAGTTTTATAAAATAAGGGGACAGATACATTCTGTCCCTTTTAATAATTTAATAGTTTTACAATTGTCTCAATGCAAATATCAGTCATGACATTATAATTAAGCTCACTGTGTTTATGATAAACGATTTCATGACATAAATTATCAATAAGACCAATTGCAATATGAGATTTTTCCATCAAATTTTTACTATCAAAACCGTTTTTAACTAATAAATCATAGATTTTTTCAGTCATTTCGATTTCTCTTTTATGAAAATAAAAAGCAACATCTTTATCAGAATGAGCCATTGCCATAATTTCTTCATGAGCGGATTGAGAGAGTTTATGGTTTTGAATAAAATTATCAATCATTTTTCTAACAATTATATCAAAAATTAAAGAAGATTTAATAGGAAATAAAATTGTATCAAATGCAGGCAAAATAACAGAAATAGAACAATGTGCATCACAAACAGGTACACAAATTATAGTAAAAGATTTGTTTTATAATACACCTGTTAGATACAAATTTTTAAAGCAAGATGCTACTGAAAGTAAATATATAAAAAATTGGGTAGAAAAGGTAGCACTTGCTAATCCTAATATTTCTTTTAAATTAATAACAGACAATAAAACAAAATTCTTTTCAAATGGAAATGGAGCTTTATTTGACATTATTTATTCAATATATGGCAAAGAAATTAAAGAGAATTTAATTAAGGTAGATTATGAAAGTGAGAAAATAAAAATAACAGGTGTAATTGGAAATACCTTAATTGCAAGAGAAAATATAGTATGCAATAAAAAATGCAATGCTAAAAGCAGAGTTTTTAGGAAATGATGAACATTCGAATGAAAATAAAGAATATATAAAAAATGAATATGAATTTTTAACAGATGAAGTATCTCTAAAAAATACTGAAAATGTAGAATTAAGAAAAAGAGAAAATTCAAGAAAAATAGAGTATAAGTATATAGGAATATTATTTAGAACATTTATAATAATTGAAGTTGAAAATGAAATTTTTTTAATAGACCAACATGCAGCACATGAGAGAGTTTTGTATGAACAAATAAAAGAAAATTATAAAAATCATATTCAATCAAATAGTCAATTAATGTTGATACCAGAAGTAGTGACTTTAACAAATAGAGAAATGGAATTTGTAAAAAATAATATAAATTTATTTATAGATATTGGATTTGTAATAGAGGTATTTGGAGAGAATACTATTAAAATTAATGGGATTCCAGATCTGGATTATAGGTCGAAAACAAAAAATATTTTTTTAGATGTTTTAGATGAAATTATTTCAGATGGAAGAACTCAAATAAAAGATGTTGAAGAAAGGTTTATTGCAACAGTGGCTTGTAAAGCTGCGGTTAAAGCTAATATGGATTTAACAAGACAGGAAGTTGATGAGTTGATTAATAATTTATTGAGCTTAAATAATCCATATACTTGTCCTCATGGTAGACCTACAACAATAAAAATTAGTAAAGAATTTATTGAGAAGAAATTGGAGATTGAAAAATGAATGTTTTTACAGGATTATTAATACCATTTTTAGGAACAACACTAGGTAGTGCAACAGTATTTTTAATGAAAAAAGAATTAAATAAAAAAGTTGAAAAAATATTATTGGGTTTTGCAGCAGGTGTAATGATTGCTGCATCTGTATGGTCACTGCTAATACCATCAATAGATATGGCAAGAGAACAGGGAATTCCTGCATGGGTTCCATCTGCAACAGGATTTTTATTTGGTATTGTTTTTTTACTTGTTTTAGATAGTGTAATACCACATTTACATTTAGAGAGCACTAAGCCAGAAGGAGTTAAAACTAAATTAAAGAAAACAACTATGATGATATTTGCAGTAACACTTCATAATATTCCAGAAGGGATGGCTGTTGGTGTATCATTTGCAGGAGCATTAATTGGAAATGCAGGAATAACAATGGCAGGTGCATTTGCATTAGCTCTTGGAATTGCAATTCAAAATTTTCCAGAAGGTGCAATAATTTCTATGCCATTAAAGGCAGAAGGAATGTCGAAGAGAAAAGCTTTTTTATATGGTACTTTATCAGGAATTGTAGAGCCAATAGGTGCTATCATAACAATATTATTAACTAATGCAGTTATTACGATTTTACCATATTTACTTTCTTTTGCAGCTGGTGCGATGATATATGTTGTTGTTGAAGAGTTGATTCCTGAGTCTCAGGCAGGAGAACATTCTAATATTGGAACTGTTGGTGTTGCTATTGGTTTTGTGATTATGATGATTTTGGATGTAGCGCTAGGATAGAATGAATAATTCATTAGTAAATATTTTTATGCAAATAATTGCCATAATAAGTAAAAAATTATTATAATAAATTATGTTTATGTATTAAAAAATGTTGTAATTTGTTTGATTTTAAAGTATAATAAGAACATCATTTTCATAAAGGAAATCTTTTTGAAGGGGGTGAGTAATTTGTCATCTTACGAATTAATTTGGCGTCTTATAGTTTTATTATTACTTAATAATGACAACTCTGAAGATAGTCAAAAAACTCAATATTAGTGCGAATCTAATCAAAGCGGTCTGGTCAACCGCTTTTTTTGCAAAAAAAATGAGATATGTGGTCAACATATCTCGAGTAATTGCCATCTTACTAACAACTCTCTTGCTTAAGCTAAATATAGTATACTACTTTTTATAGTATATGTCAAATTATTTTTAAATATTCCTCATCACTGGATATTCCGAAGCCATTTTACAAAATCTAATAATTATGGTATAATAATAGTAGAAGTATTTATTTTTTGTTAAGGAGGGAGTTATATGCGTGGTTTAGAGAGTAGAAGAAAAGTTTTAGATTATAAAAGTGATAACGAATCTGTTAGACAAGAGATTAATCAAAAGTTAGGAAATAGGAGTGATGCTTTAAGACCAGAAAACATTGATTATAATACAATACAAGCAGAATTAAATCAGTTATTAGAAGATGAAAGAGATATAGTACAACCAGAAACTGATGTTAGAACAGATAGTATTGATGAACGTTCTGCTAAATTAGATTTATTAAAAAAATTCGGATTGTTTTCAGAACAAGAAGCAGGTAAAGCGACAATATATTCAAGTTTGGATGAAAAAGAAAGTGCTGACAAGATTGAATTAGATACAAAGGCAAGTTTGAAAAAAATACAAGAGAATATAGATATGTTGGCTGATTTATAATATTTGGAGGTAAATATGGAAGATACATACGAAAAAGCATATAAAGAAGTAATAGAATTATTAAAGTTTTTTCCAAAGGAATCAGTTAGAAAAATTCCAAAGGAAAAATTAGAATTATACCTTAGAAATATGGATAGAACATATGACTATAAAGTTGATATAACAAAGTCATTTGATGAGCAAAAAATGTCAGAAAAAACGAAAGCAATTTTTGCTAATATTTTTAGAGATTATTGGGCTACGGATTATCAACGAGAAAGAATATTAGCAAAAGAAGATTATGACAAACAGAAAAGAGAAGAAGAAAGAAGAAAGAAATATAATCCAGATGATATATTTAAAAAAAGGAAGAAGTAATGGAATATTTAATTAGATTGGAGTGATAGTATAAACTACCACTCTATTTCATTATATTCAATCTTTTTTTCTGAATCAAAATAAATATCATTTGCAAATATTGATTTATAATAAGGATTAGTTTAAAATAATAATGAGGAGAAAAAAATGAAAATAGTATTTTGTGGTCCGCCACACTCTGGAAAGAGTGTATTTATAGCTAATTTAATAGCGCAATTGCCATCAGATGGTTATACGATAATTAGAGCATGTCCTGATGGAGAAGGGACTTGGAGTAATAATAAAAATCAAAAAGAAACAAGTATTGTAAGAAAAAAAGGAAAGTTTACACAATCCTTTATTGATAATGCTTGTAAAGCGATAGATAATCAAACAAATAAAATTGTTTTAGTTGATGTTGGTGGAGTTATGTCAAAAGAAAATGAACAAGTTTTCCAACATTGTGACAGCTTTGTTGTATTAAGCAGTGATGAGGAAAAGAAAAAAGAATGGTTAGAATTTGGACAAAAATTAGGATTACAATGTATTGGTTGCTTAGATTCAAGTCTAGAAGGACAAGAAGAAATATATTCAAAAGAACCATACTTTAGTGGAAAAATTGTAGGACTTGAAAGAGGAGAAATTTTAGACGATTCGTCATTAATAAAAGGTTTAGTATCAGATATAGTAAAGAAAAGCAAATATACAAAACGTTTAAAGACAGCGCAAGAACTTATGGATTGCATATTAATTGATGGCACAGAACTTGGATTTGAATTAGGTTATGAAAAAGAAATTTTAATGGATAATGGAAGAACAATAAAAAAGATAATGTGGAAGGAAAATGCCATTGGACCAATATACAAATCGATAAAAGAAAAAGTCAATTCCAATTTGCCAATTAAAATAAAAGGAATAATGGCAAACTTTGCATTAACTGCAGTATGCAAATCAGTGCAAAAACAGGGAGTAACAGATATAAGCTGTTATGATATTAGATCAAATCAATATATACCGATTAGAAATTTACCAAAGAAAAAAGGATTAAAACAATCAGAAGGACTAGCTTATAACATAATAGAAAATAAAGAAAATATTTTTATGGATATAGATATAACAAAAGAACAATATTCATTTGAAGATTACCAAAGATGTATATTGCCTAAAATAAAAGAAGAAAAAAATCTATTTTTATCAGGAAGAATGCCTCTTTGGTTGTTAGCATCAATTAGTAATAGTTATGATTCAAATAAGATTTTTACATTTCAACCAGGAAAAGGATTTACATGTATAGCATCAGTAAATGAAAAAGAATTAGGCAAAATAGTTGATGGAGCTGACGGTATTAATATAAATCAATATTTTGAAGATAAGAAAGAAAAATCAAAATTACTAGTGGCTGTAAAAAAACAAAATATATTTTCAAAATTAAGAGAAATAATTACAAATAAAAGCGAAAATTCAAAATATATTGATAAAGCAATAGTTGCGAAAGATATTGCAAAAGTTCACGAAGAAAAATCAAAGAAAGAAAAATTTAAGTCAGAAATAGAAGTGGGAGATACATCAAATATTGAAGTTCCTGAACAAGAAAATATACAAACTGTTGAACAAAAAGATAAAGTTCTAACAGGTATTGGAGGATAAAGTATGAATGCAGATTTAGAATTATATAGAGTATTTTGTGAAGTTGTAAAACATAAGAATATTTCAAAGACTGCTGAAAGTATGTATATTTCGCAGTCTGCAGTTACTCAATCTATACAAAAATTAGAAACTATACTTGGAGGAAAAGTATTTTATAGAAATAAAAATGGAGTAGAATTGACAGAAGAAGGGAGAAACTTATATGAATATATAAAAGATAGTATAGAAACTATGAGTAATGCTGAAAATATATTTTCAAAATATATAAATTTAGAAAAAGGAAAGATAAGAATTGGTGGAGGAAATTCGCTAGTAAATTCTTTAATTATAAATCCGATGATTGAATTTATAAATAAATATCCTAATGTAGATATTTTAATAAATAGTGGAATCACAGATGGTTTAATACAAAAGTTGGCTAATGGAGAATTAGATTTAGTTGTGTTAAATTTACCATTTAAATTAAATAAATATTCAAATGTAGAAGTTCTTCCAATAAAGAAATCTCAATATTGTTTATTTTGTAGTAAAAGCTATGCTAAAGAGCATAACATAAAGAATTTAGAAAATATAGAAGAATGTAAATTTGTATTTCCAAAAACATATTCTTCTAAAAGTAAAATATTAAATGAATATTTGAAAAATAATAATATAGAAATAAATCCAAATTATGAAGTATCAAGTACATCAATTATGAAAAATCTAGTAATGAGTGATGTGGGAATAGGATTTGCAAAGATTGAAGCATTGAATGATATTATAGGTGATATTAAAATTATAAAAAAAATTAGTGCTAATGACGCAGAAGAAGGGATTGCAACATTAAAGAAAAATATGTGCAATAAAGCAACTTTAGAATTAGTAAAAGAAATAAAAAAATATTATAATCAAAATTAATTATTTATTTGATATTTAAAGAAAGGATAACAAATGATTCAGCAATATCCAGAAAAAGATTTTATTATTGATAGATTAATTAAATATTTAAAAAATGAACTGAATTTAGAATATTTTAGATATAAAGTTTCAGATATAGATGGAAATACGGCAGATATTCTTGTAAAGAAAGATAGTAAAATATTTAAAAATAAAATAGAAAATCAAGAATATATTAAATTTAATGTTGAAGAATTGATTGATAAAAGAATGTTTGATAATGATGATGAGATAATAATAATAGATATTAATTTTGATGAAGGAATAATTAATTTAGAATATTTATGTGATTCATTAAATTATAATTACTTATCGTATTCAAATGATGTAAAGGAAAAGTTATCAATATTTATTAGTTATGTTATAAAAAAAATCAGCTAATCTTATAATAATGATTAGAAAAATTAATTTTACTTATCATATAATGCGTGCTATAATATATTTACAACATAAATATGTTTTGTAAAAATCCAATAAAAGACCTCATAAAAGAGGCAGAAAGGAAAAGTGCTATGAGAATGAATGAGATAATGAAACAGAAAGGTATTATGATTCCTGAATTTCCAGCTGAAAATGGAAATCCGCGTAGAGGACGGATAAGAAAAGAAATGAAAATTTATAGTCCTTCAGATTGGGGAGATTCAATATTCTCAACTGTAGGATTAGAAGTAAATTATTTTGAAAAAAAGATTGAGGTTCAGTTCCTTACAGGAACGATGCCATATGCAACAAATCTTTTTTGGGCTCTTTTAGGAGACCGTGATGTTCGAAGGTTAATTTTAGAATATCAAAAAGAAGAAAGAAAGAAACAGTACAAAATATGGAATAGGCAAGGTGTTTCAGGTTGTGAAGATATATTCATGACTTTGGGACAGGAAAAAGGTGGTTTTTCAGTAACAAAGACCATTAGGCTCTGCCATATTTCACAGGTCGGAAGGCTGAATGAAGGGTTCGGCAACAGAAACTCGAAAATGTACATTGGAGACTTTGTAGAGTTAGTATCTTTTATGGGATTAACAGAAGATATGAATGTAAAGTCTCTGAGAAAGAAGGCGGGTGTTAAATATATAAGACCAAGATATGTAGAAGAAATCCAAGATTTTACAACTACAGTGAGTAAAATCTTGTAGCATTTTTCGAAAAAATATTAAGGAAAGGAGAAGAGGGTGTCCTAAATAGGACCCCTTTTTATATAATTCACGTGATAAATTCATTGATAATATTTTTGAGTTTTATATTGAAGAAAAAAATAAAATAGTGTATCATTATAAATAGCACAAACAAATAATTTATTTTCATATAAAAAATTATTCAGATAATAAATATGGATAACAACAAATGTTGAAAATTGGAGGAAATAATGGGATATACAAAAGTCGAAGGTGACCACTTAGATTTAAGTGGAAGAAAATATCAAAATGATACTTATGATAAAATAAATAGAATATTATTTGAAAATAATTCAGAATATAACCGTTACACTTCAGTTGTTTTTCCAACAGGTGGAGGAAAAACATACATGTCGTATGGTCTTATACAATATATGGTTCAGAACTCATTAGAAGAAAAACAAGATTTATACAAAAATAGGGATAAATTAAGAGTATTATTTGTTTCTCCAACAAATGCAATTAATGAGCAATTTGAAAAAAAGATGAAAGATGAATTACAAGAATCAGGAAAAAAAGTAGATTTAGATACTTTTTGTTATGCTACAGATAAGAATAAAGATTTTTCGGGATATGATTTAATTATATTTGATGAAGTACATAGAAGTGGAGCTGAAAATTGGGAAACTCTTATAAAAAATATAATATCAGCGAACCCAAATGCTAAAATATTAGCAATAACAGCTACGCCTGAAAGAAGTGACCAAAATACTCCTATGGACAATATTGCAGAATTTGTATACGGAAAAGAAAATATTTTATTTCGAGAGCAATATATGGCAAATGAAATTTATTTAGAAGATGCACTAAGAGATGGATTGGTTGTTGCACCTAAAAATTATGATTGGGATATAGCACTTATGGGAAAAACTGAATTCACAAATTATTTAAATCAATTAACAACATCTTTTAAAAACATAGATGATAAAGAAGAATTGACTGAAGAAGAAAAAGAAATTCAAAAAAGTGAAATTATTGAACCAATCATGGACTCTTTTGAAATTAATAATGAGTATGGAAAAAACGCTTCTATAAAACTAAGAAACTTAATAAAATTCAACCAAATAATAGAAAATAATAAAATTGACATTAATGAACCTGCAATGAGGGAATATATGATGTTAAATCACAAAGCTTCTAATACTAGCAATGGCAAGCAAAAAAAAGAATTTGAAGCCCAAATAGTAAATTTAGAAAAAGAGTTATTTAATGGTGCTAAAAGTTTCAGAAAGATTGCTTCGGGAATGCAAGAAAGTAGAATAAATTTAGCAAAAAAAGCTATAAAAGATGCTAAAGGCGGAATTTATATTGCAAGTATTAATAATTTTGAAGGTGAAATCTTAAAAAAATTGTATAAAACAAATGATCAGTATATAGAAAGTGAAAAAGAAAGAATAAAATATGAATTAGAAAAAGCCTTTGAAAATGCTGATGATATTGAAATTCACTATGAAAATGACAAAAACAAATTAGATGAAATATCAGAAAAAAATAAAGAGGAAGAACAAAATGGAAGAAAAAAGGTACATATTGTTTTATCAAAAAAATTATTAGATGAAGGAATACATTTAGATGGAACCAAGGGTGTTTTTATGTATTCTAAAACAAATTCTGAAATAGTATATTCACAAAGAATAGGAAGGACTATACATTCACCTAGTGAAAAAGATATGCAAAGGCCATCTGTAGTAGACCTTGCTTGCAATAGGTATAATTATTTAGTAAATAATTACACAGAAAAATTTTCACCAGAATACGATTTATCTAAATTAGAAGAAATATGCAACTGGATTGAAGAAAAAAATAAAATTCCTGATGTAAACAAAGACTATAAAAATAATCAACAAGAAATCAGATATGGTTTAATACTAAAAAAATTAATGAATAGATATACAAACATGAATAATTCAGGATTTAATAAATCAATTGATGAAATCAAAACACAAATAGATGGATTGATGAGCAAATATCAAATTTCATCAAAAAATCTTGAAAGAAAAGAAAATTTGGAACCGTCAGAAAGTGAAATATCAGGTCAAGACTTTTTTGAGTTAACACCATTACAACAAAGAGTTAATGAATATGTAGAAGACATAAAATCACGAAATGATGATTATAGAATAAAAAAATTATTGAATGTATTAAGCATAATAAAAAATTATAAAGAAGATATGGAATTTCCAGATGGAATATATTTTGAATATGCTAATTCAAAAGGAAAAAGTGAAAAGGTATCAGACTTTAAAAATTTAGAATTGAAAGAATTTCTAAAACAAAATTTTCCACAAAATGAAATAAATAAAATAGTAAAAGACTTAACAAATTATACAACTGCTAATGAAGAATTTGATATTGATGCAAAAAATAAGAGATATACTGTTTTAAAAGAAAAGAATGGTGTAATTGAAGATTATAATTTAGGAGAAGAATTAGCTTATATAAGAGGATTGTTATTAACAAGTGGAACAAAAAAAGAAACAGACAAAAATATAGCACCATATATAACAAAATACTCATTAGAAACATTGAGAAAATTAGAAATTACACAAATAAAAGGAATAGATATAGGTGATTCAAAAAAAATAAATGAACTCTTAGATATTTTTGGAAAACAATATTTCGAAGAAAATAAATTTGAAAAAGTAAAAGGAAAAATGGCAAAGAAAAATGAAGAAGGATTTGTAGTAGATGAAGATGAAAGTGTTTTTTGCATTAGTAGAGAAAAAAGTAAGAAATCAAGAGAGGACAATTTTATAAGAGTAAATAGTAAATTTAATGAGTATTCATGGATAACAGGAATTAAATATGGACCAAATGGGTGTGATAAATCCGGAAAATTATCTCAAGAACTTATTGATTCTAGAAAATTTATTGAAGAATTCATGTATGGTTGCAACGAAGATGGTACCCATTTTAGCATAGAACAGGTATTGCAAGAGACACTAGAAAATAATCATAATTTTTGTGATTCAAATAATGTGTTAATAAATTTAGAGCAAGCAAAAGGTTATATTGAAAGATGTATTTTAAATTCTATAAAGTACCATCCGGATGTATTTTTTAAAGAAGATACAAGAAATGGAATGGAATTTGAAGGTGTTGATAGTTTGCTAAATCCTGAATTTTCAACAGACAAAAGAAATAGAATATCAATATTAGCAAGAGAAATCCCAAGTTTCAAGAGAGAATATGATAAATATTTAGATAAAAAAATTAAAGAAGAAGAAATAAAAACTGAAAAATCTATGTTAAGTAAAATGAGTAAAAAAGCTGGACTTACTACTAAGGAATTTTTAGAAGAGGTAAAAAAATTAAATGAAGGAAATGGAACCAAAATAGAAATAAATGGAGTAAGTTTTCTAAAGGATTCTACTTCCAAAGCGATAAAGGAATATAAAAAAACTGAGGAAACAATTGATCATAAATATAAAAATATAAAAGAAGGATTGGAAGGTGATGGAAGATGAATAACTTGATTCTTCGACCTAATAATTTATTTTCTAAAATTTTGATATGGTTAAGAAAGAAGTTTTTTAAAACAGAAAAATATAGTAAATATAAAGAAAATCAAAATAGTACTAATATAAATAGTGATATACAAAAACTTCAGAAAAATAAAAAGAGATATGTTTATGTTCAAGATTTAGATTATGAAACAGAAAAAAAGAAGACAATCGATTTATACCAGAAGATTATGAATGGGGAAATGAAATTAGAAAACTTGGAATTAGCGGATATGGTTAGAATAAAATTATTATTGAATCGTTGACAAATTATGTAAATGAGTGCTATAATATATATAGTAATTTTTAACTTATTTGCTAACTATAAGGAGGTTAATTAACATGAGTAGTGTAGCAATTTTAATTGACGAAGAATACAGAAAGGAGGAAGATGAGGTAAGAAATTATCTTATAAAAGAATTCCAAAAAAATGGTATCAATGTAGTTAGAAATATTGAAGAGAGTAAAAACACAATATTAGTATATAATGTTGAGAAAGGAATTACACCAAGTTTTAGAGAAACATCAAAAAAACTGATCGAATTAAATAAAAAACCTATTATTTTAATAATAAATGCACAAAAAAAAGATGTCGATTATGTAGAAGTTGATGAAAACATTTCAAATACTTGGGGAAATATCAATTCAGCATTATATATACATAGTGCAATGAAATTTTACTATGAAAATGATACGCATATAGCGTATCAAGTAAAAACAGGAAATGAAAAAGGAATTGAAGAACTCGTTGATACAATTAATGTATTAGAGCCAATGACATTTTTTGAAAAAAAAATAAGTTAAGAGAAAAACTACCCGTGATTCGGGTAGTTTTTTTGTAATAAATAAAAGACAAGCCACATACAATTTTACTAAAAGAAAAACAAGGAGGAAAATTATGTGGGAAACATTAAGAAAAGAAGAAGTTGTGCAAAAACTAGGGACAAAGCAGGGGACTGGTTTAACACAAAGAGAAGTACAAACTAGAAAACAAAAATATGGTAGTAACAAACTAGAAGAAAAGAAAAAAGAAACATTATTAATAAAATTTATAAAGCAATTTAATGACTTTATGATTATCATCTTAATAATAGCATCAATTTTATCAGCAGTTACATCATATTTTCAAGGAGAAAATGACTATGTTGATTCAATAATAATAATAGCAATTGTAGTATTTAATGCACTTATGGGAGTAATTCAAGAAGCGAAAGCAGAAAAATCAATTGAAGCATTAAAACAAATGACTCCACCAAAAGCAAAAGTAATAAGAGATGGAAGAATACAAGAAATTCATGCAGAAGACTTAGTTCCAGGAGATATTGTAGAACTAGAAGCAGGAATTTATGTGCCAGCAGATTGCAGGCTATTAGAAAGCCATAATTTAAAAATAGAAGAATCAAGTTTAACAGGAGAAACAGAACCGGTCTTAAAAAATTCAGATATGGTAGCACAAAATGATGTTCCATTAGGTGACATGTTAAATATGGTATTTATGGCAAGTATTGTTGTAAATGGACATGGAAAAGCTGTTGTAACAGAAACTGGTATGAATACTAAAGTTGGACAAATTGCTAATATGATTATGGAAGATGAAACGCCAGAAACACCTATACAAAAGAAATTGGCGCAAGTGGGAAAAACATTAGGAATAGTATGTTTAGTAATTTGTGTACTTATATTTTTTATAGGAATGATAAAACACATCGATCCAATCGAAATGTTTATGACTTCAGTAGGATTAGCAGTTGCAGCAATTCCAGAAGGCTTACCTGCAATTGTTACAATTATGCTATCAATTGGAGTAAGTAAAATGGCAAAAAATAATAGCATAATTCGAAAGTTACCGGCAGTAGAAACGCTAGGATGTAGTAATGTTATTTGTTCAGACAAAACTGGTACATTAACTCAAAACAAAATGACTGTTGTAGAAATAAATGCAAGCGATACAATGTTAGCAAGTAAATTAGCTATGATGTGTACAGATAGTAATATTGTCCTTCAAAATGGACAAACAAAGGTAAATGGTGAGCCTACAGAAATTGCGTTAGTACAAAATGGACTTAAACATAATTTGGATAAAAATGATTTATACAAGGAAATGCCCAGAATTGCAGAAATTCCATTTGATTCAAACAGAAAAATGATGACAACAATACATAAATATAGAGGAAGATATCTTGTTATAACAAAAGGTGCACCAGATATTTTATTAAATAAATGTGATTTAATCAGTGCGGAAAAAAATAGAGTAGAAGTAGACAATCAGCAAATGGCAGAAAAGGCATTAAGGGTAATTGCGGTTGCGTATAAAGAAATAGATAGATTACCTAGAAGCTCAGAAATGAATTTATTAGAAGATGGATTAAACTTTGTAGGGTTAATAGGAATGATAGATCCCCCAAGAGAAGGAGTAAAAGAAGCAGTACGAACATGTAAAAAGGCTGGAATAAAAACTGTAATGATAACAGGTGACCATATTGCAACAGCAAAAGCTATAGCGAAAGAGTTAAATATTTTAGCACCACATGATAAAGCAATAACAGGAAAAGAGCTTGACCAAATTTCTCAAGAGCAATTAGTAAGAGATATAAAAAAATATTCAGTATTTGCAAGAGTTACGCCAGAGCATAAAGTTAGAATAGTAAAAGCTTGGCAAAGTGCTGGAAATGTTGTTGCAATGACAGGCGATGGTGTAAATGATAGTCCTGCATTAAAATGTGCAGATATAGGAATTGCAATGGGAAAAAACGGGACAGATGTTGCCAAAAATGCAGCTGATATGATATTGGCAGATGATAATTTTGTAACAATAGTAAAGGCAGTAAAACAAGGAAGAAACATATATGATAATATCAAAAAAGCAATACATTTTTTGATTGCAACAAATATAGGAGAAATAGTAACAGTATTTATGGGACTTGTTCTAGGATTAAAATCTCCATTGTTAGCAATTCAATTATTGTGGATAAATTTAGTGACAGATTCATTACCAGCAATTGCATTAGGACTAGAGCCAGCTGAAAAAGATATTATGAAAAGACCGCCAGTTGATAACAAAAAGGGCATTTTTGCAGATGGATTATGGAATAAAATAGTTGTTGAAGGTATTATGATTGGAGTATTAACACTTGTAGCATTTGGAATAGGAAATAAATGTTATGGCTTAGATGTTGCAAGAACAATGGCGTTTGTTTCTTTAGGATTATTAGAACTTATCCACAGTTTCAACATAAAAAGTGAACAATCTATATTCAAAACAGGTTTATTTGAGAATAAGTATTTGATTTGGAGTTTTGTACTAGGTGTTATTGTTCAAACTATTGTTGTATGGATTCCAGTATTGGCTGATATGTTTAAAGTTGTTCCTCTAACTCAACATCAATGGTTTATTACAATTGGAATTTCATTACTTCCTATACTTATTGTTGAATTGCAAAAGAAGTTTGATTCTATGAATATTGTTAAGGTTATTTATTTTAGAAAACAAGAACGTAAAATAGAAAGTAGCTTATAGGCTACTTTTTATAACGATAGTATGTTATTAGGTTATTACATTTTATGTATGGAGGAAAAATATGAGTGATGAATGGAAAATTGTTCAAGGATTAAAAAGACAAGTAAAAACAAAATAGCCGAGTTTATAAATGGATTTGGAATAGAGGGGGCAGAATTTATTGATGCTATGAATAAAGGTGACTACATTAATGTTGAAGAGAATAATATTAATCTTGAAAGATATGAAGATGGGATAAATAGCATGGAAAGAATAAAGTTTCCATGCTACTATTATAGAAAATAGTATCTTTATATAATAAAAACTGCTTTCAAGTTCTTTCAAATTTTCTTGAAAACAGCTATAAATATGGTCGAGGCGACAGGGATCGAACCTGCGACCTCATGGTCCCAAACCACGCGCGCTACCAACTGCGCTACGCCTCGATAAAAGTTTTATTTGCTAAATGCTTATATATAATAGCACAAAAATAAAACAAATTCAAGGCTTTTTTGAAAAAATTTGAAAAATTTTTAAAATTAATCTCTACGTTTTCCAAACAAAGATAAAATACGAAGAAAAATATTAATAAAATCTAGATACAATTCCATTGCACCATAGACATACAACTTTTCATCATCACAAAATCCAGCTTGTTGCATAAGTTTAATTTTATTCATATCATAAATAGTCAAACCAAAGAAAATAAGTAAAATTGCCCAATCCAAAGCGATATCTAGCATAGTGCTACCAACAAAGATATTAATAATAGTTAAAATAACACCAACAAGAAGAGCTGTAGTTAAAATTGTGCCCCAGTTTGAAATATCTTTATCAGTTTCATAGCCAATTAGAGATAAAATTCCAAATACAGCAGCTGTACCTGCAAATGCATAAGTAATGGAAGTCATTTCATAAGCAACAAAAATAACAGATAAAGTGAAACCATTTATAAATGCATATGCAAAAAATAAAATCGTAACAGCTGTTGGTGAAAGCTTTTTAAACAACAAAGAAAAAATTAAAACAACAGCAATTTCAACAATAGCTAATGCCATATAGCTTCCATTAGAAAGCACAGAAATATATAAGCCGGATTTATAAACATAAAAGGCAGTCAAAGCACTAGCAAGCAAACCTAAAAACATTCTAAAAAATGTATTAGTAAGAACTTGGTTTGTATCTACAGTATGAATAGCATTACCATCATCATATGTCTCCATAATATCACCACCTTCCTTAATATATGCAATAATAAATAAATTATAAAATATATTGTAAATATAAAAAGAAAAAAAGTCAATTAAAACCATTATCTTGTGAAAAAAAATAATAATGGGATAAAAAAATATCCCATTTCAAATACCACGTTTCTTTATAAAATCAACAACAATGCCACAAACAATAAATTCAACGGCAAATGTAAAACTAGATTGTAATAAACTTAAACCTAAATGATAAAAAAAAATAACTCCTAAAAATATGTAAGCAAGTAAAACTCCAACCGCGGATAGGCACACAAGACCTGAAAATAATAATCCATATTTCATAATTTTATATGTATCTTCACTTAAATTTTTAAACTCTAAAAACATTTTATTCATAAGAACCTCCAATCTAAACACAAAATAAATACAAAAGTTCTAGTAAATAATCAAAAAATTGAACTATCTATATAAATATAGTAACATGATATAAGACGAAAATCAAAGGAAATAAATGCCAAAAGTTGTAATTCTAAATAAAATATGATATTATGGGACAAAATGTACCGGGTACAAAATTGCCCGGGAAAAAATGTACCGGGTACAAAATTGCCCAGTACAAAATTTTCGTGATAGGAGAAGAAGAATGGCAAAATCAAAAACAGTATTTGTATGTAGTGAATGTGGAAATGAATCACCAAAGTGGTTAGGAAAATGTCCAGCATGTAATAGTTGGAATACATTTTATGAGCAAAAAATTGAAAAATATACAGAATCGAATAAAATAGAAAAAAAGATAAATAATACACCAAAACCATTAAATAGTTATGTTGGACAAGAAGCTAATAGAACTTCTACTGGATATTTAGAATTAGATAGAGTTTTGGGTGGTGGACTGGTAAATGGTTCACTTATTCTTCTTGGAGGAGAGCCAGGTATAGGAAAGTCAACATTGATTTTGCAATTATGTGAAAAGGTACAAGGCGAAGGAAAAGTATTATACGTTTCTGGAGAAGAGTCAGCTGAACAGATAAAGTTAAGAGCTGATAGATTAGATGTAAAAAATGATGAGTTAATGTTTCTAGGAGAAACTGATATAGATGTTGTGAAAGATGCAATATCAGATATGAAACCAAAACTTGTAATTATTGATTCTATTCAAACGATGTATTCAGATGAGATATCAGCGGCTGCAGGGAGCGTAAGTCAAGTAAGAGAGATTACTTCACAAATTATGAGAATATGTAAAGCACAACAGATAACAACGATAATTATTGGTCATGTAACTAAAGAAGGAAATATTGCAGGTCCTAGAGTGTTGGAACATATGGTAGATACAGTTCTTTATTTAGAAGGAGAAAGATATAATACATATAGAATTTTAAGAGCTGTAAAAAATAGATTTGGTTCAACAAATGAAATTGGAATGTTTGAAATGAGACAAGAAGGTATGTGTGAAGTTACAAATCCATCTGATATATTAATAACTGAAAGAGAAGATAATCCGTCTGGTTCGTGTATCGTGGCAAGTATTGAAGGAACAAGACCAATACTTGTAGAAATACAAGCATTAACATCTCAAACTGTTTTTGGCTTGCCTAAAAGAACTGCAAATGGTTTTGATTATAATAGGTTATCAGTATTAATGGCAGTTATTGAAAAAAGAGCAGGGTTATCTCTTGGAAATCAAGATGTTTATTTAAATATAGCTGGAGGAATGAAACTTTCAGAACCAGCAGTCGATTTAGGAATTATTGCAACAGTTGCATCTGCATATAGAAATATACCAATTCCACAATCAACAGTTGTAATGGGAGAAGTTGGCTTAACAGGAGAAGTAAGGAGAATTAATTTAATAGAAAAAAGGTTGAAAGAAGCAGAAAAATTGGGTTTCAAAACATGTATAATTCCAGAAAATAATAAAAAAGGCTTGAAAGATGAATATAAATTAGATATAATAGGGGTCAAGAATATAGGGGAAGCATTAAGAAGGTTAGGCATTAAATAAATTTGTAGCAACAGAAAGGGATGATACTAATAATGACTTCAATTAAAGAAGACCCAATTGCAGCAATTTTGAAAAAAATTGCTCCAGGAACACCAATAAGAGAAGGACTAGACAATATTTTAAAAGCAAAGACTGGAGCCTTATTACTAATAACTGATAAACAAGAAGTTATCGATGAAGTGGTTGATGGAGGATTTTTTATAAATGAAGACTACACTTCATCAAAATTATATGAATTAGCCAAAATGGATGGAGCTATAGTTTTAAGTGGAGATATGAAAAAAATATTATTTGCAAATGCACAATTAATTCCATCATATCAAATTCCAACAGTTGAAACAGGGACAAGACATAGAACCGCAGAAAGAACAGCTAAACAAACTGGAGAATTAGTAATAAGCATATCACAAAGACGAAATATAATAACAGTATTTAAAGAGAATAATAGATATATATTAGAGGATACAGAAGCAGTACTAAATAAAGCAAATCAAGCAATTCAAACTCTTGAAAAATATAGAAAAGTATATGATAGTAAATTAAGTATTTTAAATGAGTATGAATTTAATGATATAGTAACACTTGACAATGTATTAACAGTTATACAAAGAGCAGAAATGGTAATGAAGATAGTTGATGAAATAAAGAAAAAGATATATGAGCTTGGAGAAGATGGCAGATTAGTAAGTATGCAATTAGAGGAACTAATAGGTGGAGTGGAAAAGGAAGAACTTTACCTAGTAAAGGATTATCAAGTAAATGAAATATCAGCAGAGGAGCTTTTAGAACAATTATCAAAGTTAGGACATGAAGATTTAATAAAAGAACAGGCAATAGCCAAAATTTTAGGATATGAGAGTTTTGAAAACTTTGAAGATCTTGCTGTGTATCCAAAAGGATATAGGATATTAAATAAAGTACCAAGAATGCCAAGTTCAATAGTAGAAAATTTAGTAAAATCATTTAAGTCGTTTCAGCATATTTTAGTTGCAGAAATAAGTGATTTAGATAATGTAGACGGCATTGGAGAGGTAAGAGCAAAAACGATAAAGCAAACATTAAAGAAAATGCAAGAACAATTTGCATTTGACAATATATTAATATAAATAAGAAAGGAAGAAAAAAATGAAAAAAGCATCAAATATTATTACAATAATTGCATTAGTTTTAATAATAGTATTAATAGGTGGAGTTGCTTATGGATACTATAAAAAAGCAACAATGGAGGTTAAAAATCCAATAGTTACAATGGAAGTTCAAGACTTTGGAACAATTAAACTTGAATTATATCCAGAAATGGCACCACAAACAGTATCAAACTTTATAGCACTTGCACAAAATGGATTCTATGATGGGTTAAAATTTCATAGAATTGTAAAAGGATTTATGATACAAGGTGGAGACTCAAATGGAGATGGAACTGGCTCTCCAAAACTAAGTAATTTGGGAATAACTGATCAGGAAGATAGAGATTACTGCATTAAAGGAGAATTCTTAGCAAATGATTATAAAAAGAATACTCTAAAACATACGGAAGGTGTTATATCAATGGCAAGAGCTGATTATACTAAAAGTTATTCACAATCATTAACAACAGAAAGTTATAATTCAGCAGGTTCACAATTCTTTATAATGACAGCAGATAATTCATCATTAGATACTTATTATGCAGCATTTGGAAAAGTAATTGAAGGTATGGATATTGTTCATAATATTGAAAATGTTGAGGTTAAGGAAGCTAGTTCTGGAGATGATTCTAGTAGCTCAAGTGGTGATTCTACAGAGTCTAAAGAGAAAAGTACACCTGTTAATGATGTAATAATTTCTAAAGTTACTGTTGAAACTTATGGAGTTGATTATGGAAAACCTGACACATTGGAAACATGGAATTATTATGATTGGATTTACAAAACGTATGGAATTAATTTGAATCAATATAATAAATAAAAATGAAATCGCTAATTATTTTTAGCGATTTTTAATTTAATAGAAAAGTAATATATTATTTTGCAATTTAACTGCGGGTTTGCTATTTCAAATTTATAGCTTTTTTTTAATTTGTTGACAATTTATGTAAAGTGTGATAAAATATTACATGGTATTTACTGTTGAAAAACAAGGGTAGATATACTCTAAAGAAAGGAGAATAAACTATATAAATTTTATATAAGGAGGAAAAAAATTTGAACAAAATATGTTCAGATGATTTTAAGAAGGCCAAAAAAATAGAGATGCGTTGTCCTTACTGTGGTAAATGGCATGAGCTAAGATATAATTTTGCGTTGGATGGTTTTTCTCTTACATGTGCACGCAGATTTGATTCGAATCATTTAATGATGAGTACACCCAAATATGTAACAATTACTATTAATGAAGAATTACAAGAATTAAATATTTGTATGAATCATCCATGTATTTTTTTGAACTTCGAAGATGAAAAAGTAAATTTAAAAATACCTTTTTCGGAGTTTAAAAGAGAAAAAGAAAGAATACGCATAACTAAAATTGTTAAGTTAAAAGACATGGATAAAGTCATAGAAGAAGGCGAGTATAATTCTTTTATGAAAATACAATTAATAGAAAAAATTGGAGACGGATGCCAAAATGGTAAAGGGGAATGCAGCGAATGTCTCTATACACAATCTGTATGCAAACTACTTGAAGGTATGTTTGTTATGAAGATTGAAGTTGAAATTGTATGCTTTTTGGAAAAAGAGAAAGGCAATGTAACAGAAGAACCTGAAGCAGAAATTGAAGATGCAACAGGAGAACCTGAAACAGAAAGTGAAGAAGAAACAGAGGAACCTGAAACCAAAAGTGAAAACGTAACAGAGGAATTTAAAGCAAAAGGAGAAAAGAGTATGATGATGTTAGCAATGAATGATATTAACAAACTGTCTAAAGATTTTGGAATCGACTTTGGAGTAAACACAGATGAACGGATTCAGTCAACAATCTTAGGAACAGTTGTAGAATACTCTACAGGAAAATTTAGAGGTTTTGACAGAAAAACAAAACAGATGACAGAGTACAGTAACCTCGCAACAATTTCATTACCATCAATACTTGTACCATCAACAACTGTAAAAGAAGGAGATACAATTATTCATAGTGGAGAACCACTTTTTATTGTAAAAGCAGAAGAAGATGATGTTTGGGGAGCAAACCCAATTACATCTAAAGAGGAAAAAGTGTTACCTATATCAAATCCTCTGGGAATAAAAACCTATACAAGGTTAATATCTGTAGGAGAATTACTTGGATTTAAAGGTGGTAATAATCCTCAAAATACAAGAATTGCCATGTGGATACTCACCATGTTAGCCCAAAAAGTATTTAGTGAAGGAGTAGATTCAGCAAATGACAAAATACGAGAAGCAACTGCAAAAGGAGAAAAATACTTAGAAGTTTTAGCTCCATTTGCATGTGTGGCATTTGCGGCTTATGCAATGAAAGGTGATGATATGAAATCAGACAGCATTATCCAAACAGCCAAAGATACTTTAGGGGTGGATTTAGATTGCTTGAAAGACAAAAAGAATTTAAAAAGAATTGCTGCAATTGGTGTAGCAACTACAGCTGCTATTTCATACTTCAATGGAAAAATGAAAAAAGCAGCATTAGATGAAGGTGCCGAACATGATGAAGAGGAAGTAACAAATGGATTGGACAAGTTAATTAAAGCAATTAAACCTTGGGAAAGCACTATTAAAAAGGTTCTTCCAGCTGCAATTGCAATTTGTGCAGTGGCTATTTTCAATGATAAAAAAATTGGAAATATTAAAGAACAATTAGAAGGCTGTGTATTACTTGTACAGGACAGAGTTTGTGAAAAACTTGGAATTGATGAAGACTTCTTTAATGAGGAGAATCTGAAAAAATTAGTAGCGCTTATAGGAATTGCTGTAGCAATATTTATTGCATATGGCAAGAAATTAGATGGCAAAGATAAAAATGCTGAGGAAGCAAAGGGAATGATAAAACAGATTATTCCAGTAATTTTACCATTAGCTCCTGCAGTAATTGTTTTTGCACCAAAACTGAAAACATTCTTCAAAAAATATGGCTATGAAGACATAAAAGAAGATTGTGCGGATTTTTGGGATTGTAAAGAAGGTTGGGATGAGAACAATGATTTTGCAGAAGTAGATGCAGAAGAAGTGCCAAAAGAAAATACAGAAGCGACTAAAGAATCAGAAACAGTTGAAGATTCAGAAGAAGCAGAAACTCCAGAAAATTAAAATTAAATAGTTTATTCAAAAACTGTTAGACAATGTCTAGCAGTTTTAAAAATGCAAATAATCTACCAGCATAGTCGGAAGATTATTTGCATAAAAAAATAAAAAAACGACGATGTCGTTTTTTATATTATAGGAAAGTTCTCCGAATTTCCTATAATATGAATATATTGCACAGAAATTTGCTTTGCAAATTTCGCACACGAACAAAGACGCGGACTTTAAAATGTTTTAATAAATACAAAAGTTATTAATGTCCGCTTTTGTTCTTCTTATGCCATAGCAGCATTTAATTTTTTTGATAAGCTAGATTTTTTTCTAGAAGCTGTATTTTTTACAATTACACCTTTTGTGCAAGCTTGGTCAATTTTTTTAGTAGCTTCAGAAAATAGAACTTTAGCTTCTTCTAAATTACCTGCAGCAATTGCTTCTTCAAATTTCTTAACAGCTGATTTATAACCAGTTTTTATCATATTATTTTCTAATGTTTTTTTCTCAATAATTTTAACTCTTTTTTTAGCTGATTTAATATTTGGCATGTGTGATGCACCTCCTCTTAGTAAATAATAAACTATAACGTGTAACATTATATCATACAAGTTTCGATTTGACAAGTACTAATCAATAAATTTTATGGTAAAAAATAAAGATATTTAACCAATTGCTTAAAAATCAGCAAGTTTTTCTAAAAATATTGCACTAGCAAAGAGATTATGGTATATTAATATAGGCAGCATATGGCTGCAAAACATAAGAAAGGAAAGTGATATAAATGATAGCAATAGGCAGTGATCATGGAGGCTATGAATTAAAAGAAGAAATAAAGAAATACTTAGAAGAAAAAGAAATTGAATACATAGATTGTGGAACATTTAATAAAGAAAGTGTAGATTATCCAGAAATAGCAAAAACTGTAGCATTAGAAATGCAAAATAAAGAATGTGATAAAGGAATAGTAATATGTCGTTCTGGAATTGGAATGAGCATTGTAGCAAACAAATTTAAAGGAATAAGATGTGCAAAATGTAATGATGAAGAAGAAGCAAAATATTCAAGAATGCATAATGATGCAAATGTATTAGCACTAGGCGCAGATTATATGAATACAAGTAATGCAATAAAAATTGTTAGAATGTGGCTTGCAACAGAATTTGAAGGAGGAAGACATGCAGAAAGGATAAAAATAATAGAGGAGATAGAAAGCGAAAATATGAAATAATGGAGGCCAAGTAGATATGTGGGGAAATATAGCGATAGCATTTATATTAGCATTTATAGTATCTTTTATGGCAACACCATATACTATAAAAATAGCTAATAAAATTGGTGCAGTAGATGTGCCAAAGGACAAAAGAAGAATGCATACTAAAAGAATGCCTAAATTTGGGGGACCAGCAGTAATATTAGGATTTTTAGTATCAATGATATATTTACTAATAATAATGAGTGTAGAAGGAAGTATAGATTTATTTTCTGAACAAGAATATGGCAAAAAATTATTAGGATTAATGCTTGGAATAGTAGCAATTGGAATTACAGGAGTATTTGATGATACAAAAACATTGAAGTGGTGGCAACAGTTATTTGGACAAGTTGTTGCAGCAATAATTGTGGTATCATTTGGAATTAGAATTGAACATTTAGATATTCCTTTTCTATATAGAGTAGGTTTAAACGATATGTTTTCCACAATTGTTACAATTGTGTGGATAGTTGGGGTTACAAATGCAATAAATTTGATTGATGGATTAGATGGTTTATCATCAGGAATATCACTAATATCATGTATATCATTATTAATAATATTTTTAATGAATAATTCTCCAATGGTAGCAACAGTATTAGTAACAGCATTAAGTGGTGCATTAGTAGGTTTCTTACCATTTAACTTTTCGCCCGCAAAAACATTTATTGGAGATACAGGTTCAAACTTTTTGGGATTTATGTTAGCAGTAGTTTCAATATTAGGAGTTGCAAAAACATATACAGCAGCAGTAATCGTTTTACCAGTAATAGTTTTAGGACTTCCAATATTTGATGTATTATTTGCAATTATTAGAAGAATTATAAAAGGAAAATCAATAAAAGCTGTATTTAAACCAGACAAAGGACATTTACATC
>OGFF01000996.1_pt1 | contig 33939 bp, 34 predicted proteins | sample 1570751 | NCBI WGS metagenome assembly OGFF01 (sample SAMEA2581951, study PRJEB24529) | metagenome | biome: Human gut stool | place: China | collected 2011 | reverse complement strand
AAAATGCATAGGCTGTGGACATGTAGTTATGTTGCCAAGAGAAAAAGCACTAAAAATCATAACAAAAAAGATAGAAAAAGGCTTGTAAACCTTGCAATGACTCAAATTTAATAAAATACTTGAAATATGTAAAAAAATATGTTATTATTAATAATAATAGGAAAAAAAGGAGGAAATTGGTATATGTTAAAAAAGCTATTAATAATATTTTTAATTTTAATATTAACTGTACCAACAATTTCTATAGGAGTTTCAGGAGATCTAAATGACTATGAACCTAAATTAAATCAAGAAGATGTTAGTGGATACAGTTATCATATAAAATTGGGTGGAGTAATATTAAAGGTGATAACAATAATAGGAGTTATAGGAGCAGTACTTGGAATTGCAATATTAGGTTTAGAAACAATGATAGGAAGTTTAGAGGAAAAGGCAGAATATAAAGAAAAAATACTACCATTTATAATAGGATGTATTATACTTGTAAGCTCTACAGTAATAGTAAGATCAATATATAAAGGATTAAATGCTCGAAAAATAACTAATCATAAACCACCACCAATAGCTTTACCAATACCAATAGAAGATTAGTAATGTATTAAAGGGAGAAGTATTATGAAAAATGTATTAGTAAAAATAGCAATATTAACATTTATAATATTAATAATTTTAACACTACATTACAAATCATATTGCATTAATGGAATATTTAAATCTGCACAAGATTTTCTAAAAAAAGGTGATGATCCAGAACAAACTATTGATGCAGATGCATTAAATGCGACATCAAAAAAAGTATTTAATGTGTTTTTGGTTGCAGGAACAATAATTGCGGTGCTTGTAGGAGCAGTGCTGGGAATAAAAATAATGGTAGCGACAGTGGAAGAAAAAGCAAAAATAAAAGAATTGATGGTTCCATATATTGTAGGGTGTATTGTAATGTTTTCTGCTTTTACAATATGGAAAATAGTTGTTACAATAGGAAATAAATCGTTGGAAGAGACGGCAATTTATAATATGCAAACTGTTCAACCTATATATATGGCTAGCAAAAAATAGTATAATAGATTTAAGAAGTTTTTAATATTTCTTAACAATGTTAAGAATTTTAAATAGAAATATAAATATTAAAAAATAAAAGAGGAGGGAAAAATATGAAAAGAAGTTTAAAATTAATATCAACAGTTGTAGTTATTATGATTATAGCACTTACACTTTTTTCTACAGCTTGTAAGGCATTTGATCCAAGCAGTATAATAGGTAACGTTGGAATTCAAGCAAATACTACTGCACCGGAAACAACCGATTTAACCAACAAAGCAGGAAAAATTTTAGCTTACATAAGAAATATTGCAGCAATAGCAGGTGTATTATTGGTAGCATTTTTAGGTATTAAATACATGATGGGAAGTTTAGAGGAAAAAGCGGAATACAAAAAATCTTTTATTCCATTAATAGTAGGTACAATAGTAGTTGTAGCTGCAACTGCAATAGCAACAACAATTTTCCAAATAGCTATGTAGTAACGATAAATAAAAAAAGTTCATTTGAAACAATGTGTATTCAAATGAATTTTTTTTTCTAAAGATATGTTTTTAATAACATATTTTAATATAATTATTTACAAAATACTACTAAATTTGATATAATATAATTAAGTTAGACACGAAGGAGGAATTTAAAGTATTATGTACGAAATACCAAGAAATGTAAGTGGAGAACGGAAGAATATTATATATTTTTACAAGGAAATCTTTTGCATATACAGTAATTTTTGGAACTGTTGGTTTAGTATTCTATTATGTAATAGGAGTATTATTAAAATATAAAATGGCAGGCATAATATCTGCAATACTTATTGCTGGATTGGGATATGTAATTGCTACATTTAAAATGCCTAGCATAGCAAGATTTGAAATAACAAAAAAAACAGCAGGAGAAAAATTAGATGATATTATATTAAGATGGCTAAAATTTAAATCGAAAAATAATAGAATATATGTACTATATACAAAGGAGGAAAAAAAGAATGGAGATATATAATATATTAATAATTATTGCATTTGTTTTATTTATGATAATAATATGCTTAGCATTTGCCTACTGGTATATAACATATAAGAAGAAAAATGATATAGTAAATAATAAAAAATCAACAAAAATAAAATCAGAAGCACAACAAACAAATTCATATACTAAAGTACCCATTTTTGATTTTATGCAATTTGATAAAATACAAGATAACATGATAGTACAAGACAATGGAAGCAAATATTTAATGGTACTTGCATGTGAAGGAGTAAATTATGATTTAATGTCAGAAGTTGAAAAAACAAGTGTAGAGTCAGGCTTCCTTCAATTTTTAAATACATTAAGATATCCAATTCAATTATATGTACAAACAAGAACGATAAATATAGAAAGCAGTATTGTAGGATATAAGCAAAGACTAAATGAAACAAAAGAAAAGTTAGAAAAAAAGGGAAACGAATATAATAAAATAATTAAATCACCAGAGATGTATCCTCAGAAAAACAAAGAAGAAGTAATAAGAGAAATGGCAAGATTGCAAAACTTATATGATTATGGAGCAGATGTAATAAAAAACATAGAAAAAACAAGCCAAAATAAAAATGTCTTGAAAAAACATTATTATGTAGTAATACCTTATTATGTGGATGACATAAGCATGGAAAATTTAAATGAAGAAGAAAAACTAAATAGAGTGTTTTCTGAGTTATATATGAGAGCACAATCACTTACGAGAGCATTATTTGTGTGTAGTGTAAAGTCAAAAGTGATGACATCTACTGATTTAGCTGAATTACTATATGTTGCATATAACAGAGATGAATCAGATGTATATAAATTAGAAACAATGCTTAATACAAATTACGAAGTTTTATATACAACAGCACCAGATGTAATTGATAAAAGAATAAAAGCATTAGATGAACAATTAGAAAAAGAAGCACTAAAACTTGCAAATGAAAAAATACAAGAAGTAAAAAGTGATAAAGAAAGATTATTGGAAGAAAAGCAAAAAAAATTCGACGAAGTTTTAATTGAAATTGCAAAAGATTTATTAAAGAAAAATGAAATACGTATAGGTAAAAATACAGCTAAAAAAGCTATTGAAAAGTTAGATGAACAGAAAAAATCACAACCAAAGAAAAAGGAGGCAAAGTAGATGAAAAAGAAACAAAAAGAAGTTCAAATGCAAGAACAATTTAAAGAACAAGAGCCAGAATATCAAATTCTTAAAAAACATACTTTAAAAGAAATGATTGCACCAGCTGGAATTGATGCATCACATTTGGATTACTTAGAAATTATTTCAAATACTACAAGATATGCAAGAAGTTTTTACGTATCTAGCCTTCCACGTATGTGTACATTTCCAGAGCTTTTTAGAGATATGTATTTATTTGGAGACATTAATACTTCTATATACATAAATCCTATTCCAGAAGAAAGATCACAAAATGAATTAAACAGAGTTATAAATGAAATAGAGACAGAAAGAATAGTTGCAGAAGACAGAGGAAACATAAACAGAGAAAGTTCACTTTCTCAAAAAAGATTTGATGCAGAAGCACTAAGAGACCAAATAGCCTCTGGATTTAACAAATTGTATGAGGCATCTATTATTTCAACAATATTTGCATATAGTTTGCAATCATTAGATGCATATACACAATTGCTTTCTTCTGAAATGTCAAAAAGCCTGATTGGAATTAAATCAGCATGGGCAATGCAAGAAGAAGCATTTCAGTCAAATGTGCCATTAATGAAAAACAGTATAAATAGAACACATACATTTGATAGAAAATCTATGGCAACAGTATTTCCATTTACAACATCAGAAGTTGGGCATCTAACAGGAATACCACTAGGATTTAATAAACAAACTGGAGTACCCATATTATTTGATAATTTTAGTAGAGAATTAACAAATTATAACATGGTTATATTTGCTAAATCTGGAGCAGGAAAATCTGTTACAATGAAAACATTAATATCAAGATCATGTGTATTAATGAATGTAGAAAGTTTAGCATTAGATGCTGAAGGAGAGTATAGAGCAGTAGCAGAAGCACTTGGTGGAATAAATGTTGTAATAAGTCCAAATTCAAAAACAGTAATAAATTTATTTGATATAGAAACAGAAACAGTAAAAGACGAAATTACAGGAAAAGAAAGAACAGTATTAAATGTAGAAAACAAAATAGAAGATGTTACACAAGCACTAGTAACAATGGCAAAAGGAAGTACAAGAAGTACAGAGGTAAACGAACTTACAAAACAAATAATAGCAGAATCAGTAGCAGATGAATATACACGTTGCGGAATTACATATGATCCAAACAGTTTATATAAAGAATCAACAGGGCATTTACTGTATAAAGAAAAAAAGGAAATGCCAACAATTGGTTCTTGGTATAAAGCACTACAAAAAAAAGCAGAACAAAATGAAGACGAAAATTACAAATTTCAATATAGTTATTTGCTTAAAGTTATGAAACAATATGTAAGAGAATTAAATGGACAAATGGCATATTTTGATGGACAATCTACATTTGAATTATTAGAAAGCGTACCATTTATAAATCTAGACATATCTCAGCTAGAAGAAAGATTTGCAAGACCACTTGCCCAACAAATTTTACTATCATGGATTTGGGAAAAATTTGTAAAAAAGAATAGTGAAGATAGAAGAAAAGCTACACAAAAAAGAGTAATAGTAGATGAAGCATGGATGCTTTTACCATTTCCAGAGGCAGTAGACTTTTTAAATAAAATGGCAAGACGTGCAAGAAAAAGAAATGTATCTTTGGCAATTATATCTCAAAGATTCCAAGATTTCTACGAGAAGCCAGAAGCACAAGCAGTATTAACATCATCAGACACTAAATTATTTTTGGCACAAGATAAATCAGAAATACAATATCTAAAACAAGTATTTAAATTAAGCGAAGGAGAAGCTGACTTTTTAGTAACTTGTACAATAGGAGAAGGTCTATTTAAAGTAGGAGCAGATACTGCAATAATACAAATAACACCAACGAAAAAAGAATTTGAATTTGTAGAAACAAATTTAAATAAAATAGCAGAAAGAAATAAAATATAAAATAAAAGGGTGAAAAGATGAAAAAGTTTACTAAAAACTTATCAATTATTTTGATAATAGTCCTATTGTTTAATTTTATAATACCAACATACTCAAATGCAGATATTCGGAGGAGCGTTGTTTAAACCAATATTTCAACTTGTTTGTGGAATAGGGGATATTGTAATTAGAACATTACAAGACACTTTTATTGCATATCATACTCGGTATGACATATTCAATAGGAGATATTACTCAATATACTATAAGATATTCGCCGGGTATTATATTTAGTGGTATTGTACCAGCATTTGACATTAATTTCATTAATCCTCAAAAATCGAAAAGTTTGAAACAATATGGCTACAAGAAATTGGCCACAGTTTGCATTCCATACACAGATGGAGAAGAAAGACCTGTGCGGAAATGATGAAATTGTGGGATTTGCAAAAAGAAAATTTGAATGTCCTGAAGGAGTAATGAGAGATGCGTTAGAAAGAATAGAAGAAAAAAGCGATATAACAACTGCAAAATGGGGAAATAAAACATTTAAAGATATTGAAAGTTGCATAAGATATATATCAAATATGAATGTATACTTTAATCCTGAAGGGTATGGCAATGATATCTATTCTTTAGAAGCCGAACAGATAATGAACATAATAGAAGGAGCCTTCGATGAGGCTGTAGATAATGAAGTTATGCTTAACATTATTTTTATTGGAAAAGACTCAACTTATAAGGATGTAAATGACGCACCGGACCTCATTGGCGTGGAATTAGCTGACGGAAGTATAGATGTATTTGAAGGAAAATTTTATATAGAACTTAGTTACGTAAAAGGCACGTCTAGTGAAAAAAGGTCTGTTGCAACAGAATTGCAACCTACAATTGCTAAATGGTATAAAGCAACAAGACTAATTGCAATTATAGGGTTACTTTCTGTATTAGTGTATATAGGAATAAGAATGATATTAAGTAGTACAGGACAAGATAAAGCTAAATATAAGAAAATGTTTATGGATTGGCTTACAGCACTTTGCTTGCTATTTGTATTACATTACATAATGGCATTTATAATAGAAATATCCTCTATGCTAACAAAGATTTTTGTGAATAATGTATTAGGAGATCAAAATCAAGATATTCTAATGTCTAGCCTGCGTAATGCTTTTGAATTAGACGCAACATTTGCAAAGACTGCAAGCCTAGCTGTAATGTATGTTGCATTGGTTATACTCACATGTACTTTTACAATTCAATATTTAAAAAGAGTAATATATATGGCATTTTTAACCATGGTTGCTCCATTAATAGCATTAACATATCCATTAGACAAAATAAAAGATGGTGAAGCACAAGCATTTAAAATGTGGCTTAGAGAATATATATTTAATTCATTACTGCAAGTAGTTCATTTATTTGTATATTGTCTATTGGTAGGTTCATCTATGGACTTTATCCTTGTAAATCCAATATATGCAATAGTTGCGATATCATTTATAGTTCCAGCTGAAAAATTTATAAGAAAAATGTTTGGATTTGACAAAGCAGAAACAGTAGGAACATTAGGTGCAGCAGCAGGTGGAGCAGCAGTAATGAGTATGGTTAATAAAATGAAACAAGGTGGAGGAAGTAAAAATAGTGCAGGCGGAGATTCATCAGGTCAAGACGGAAGAACAAAAACAAAGAAACCAAATTGGAATACACCGCCAGTGAACGCACTGGCGAACCCAACACCACCAACGACCCCAACACCGCCAGCGAACGCACTGGCGAACCAAACACCACAAGCAAACACGCCAAAATCAAAATCAGGATCAAGACCAGGTTCAAAACAAAACCTAAAACGAGTTCTAAGACCAGGAGCAAAACAAAATTATAAATCAGGACCAGGCCTAGGACCAAAATCAGTATCACAACCAAAATCAGTATCACAACAAAATAAAAGGCCAGGAATTAAAGGCGCACTTAAAGCAGTAGGCAAAAGATTTTGGAATAATGGTACACCAATTAAGAACTTAGCTAAAGCGGCAACAGGTGGAGTAATCGGTGCAACTATAGGAATAGCAGCAGGTGTAGCTTCTGGTGATTTAGAAAAAGCAGTTCAATATGGTGCAGCAGGTGGAGTTGCAGGATATTCTGTAGCAGGAAATATTGGAAATACAGTTGCTGATTATGCTGGTACAGCTGCAGAAGGATACTTAGGACAGGATGAGTATAATAATAGAAAATTTGACAAGAAATTTATGAAGAGCGATGCTTGTAAGAAACTATTACAAAATTATGGTAAAGATAAAAAAGCAGATATACAGGATATGTTACAATATGGTATAACAGATCCTAATGATATGGATACAGCTTTAAAAAACAACTATACTCCTGAAGATACTGCAAAATATATGAAATTGGCAAAGAGTTGTCCAAATGAAATGGCATATGATAGAACGAAATTTGCAGATTATATACGTAATCATCCAGATAAAAAAATTAAGGCATTGGGAGTAAATCCAGCAATATTAAATGATTTATATAAAGGTATGCATGAATTCAAATAGAAAGGTGTAAAATATGCTAAATAATTTAATTAGAAAATATAATAGAAATAGAAGAGAAATATGGATAGTAGTGGTTATTATAGCATTTATAATAGGGTTCAGATATGCCTTAACATCTTATATGAAAAATGATAAAATAGGTAGTAGTAATAATGCTACTACCTATTTTCCAAATAATAACCAAAATGATTATCCAATATTAAATAATAAAATATATGAAGATAAAAATGTGTCTAAAAATTCAGAAGAAATATCTAACACAATAAAAACATTTATACAATATTGTAATAACAAGGAAATAGAAAAAGCATATAATATGCTTTCTGAAGATATAAAACATAATTTATATAAAAATAAAACAGAGTTTGTAAAAAATTATTATATTATATTTTTTAAAACAAAAAAAATATATAATATGCAAGCTTGGATAACAAGTGGAGGGTACTATACATATAAAGTAGAGTTTGAAGAAGATTTATTATCAACAGGAGGTGCAGATAGTAATAAAATAGAAGAATATTATACTGTTGTAAAAGAAAACGAAAAATATAAAATAAATATTAATAGATATATAGGAAACATAGAAATTAATAAAATAACGGAAAAAAACAATGTGAAAATTACGGTATTAAGTAAAAATATTTATTTAGATAATATAGAATATAAAATAAAGGTAGAAAATTTATCTAATAATACAATAGTATTAGACACTAAAAATACAAAAAGAACTACGGCATTGATGGATTCTAATAATTTTGCATATCCAGCCTATATGTATAAATTATTAGAAAACGATTTAACAGTGTATTCTGGAGAAACCAAGGAAATAAACATTCAATTTAATCAACAATATAATGCAAAATATTATAATACAAAAATAGTATTTAATAATTTTAACCTAGATAATAATTCAAATAAAAAAACAATTTTTGAAGTTGATGTATAGAAAAGTGGTGATAATTAAATGGAAGAAGAAGAGAAAAATGATTCAATAAATATGAAAGACGCCGCTAAAAAGGCAAAACAAACAGCTGACAAAGCTAAGAAAACTGCAGGAACTATTAAAAAAATAGTTCAAGTGCTTATAAAACATCCATGGTTAATTTGGATAGTGGTAGGTGCAATTGCATTAATTATATTATTAGCATCTTTTGCATGGCTTTTAGACCTATTGGATAATAAAAATACCAATAGTGCTGTTACATCAGCAACAGGCGCTATAAGTTCTTCAACATCAAATGAACAAGATGAGGAAATTATACCATGTATACAAACAGTAATTAAGGAAATAGATGGTGAATATAAGTATACTTTTATATTTGACATAACAGATGAGGAAAAAGAAAACGTTAAGGCTATTTTAAATCAAAACAGCATTGAATTAACAGAAGAAAACATAAATTTTGTAACAGCATTGGTAAGGTCGGGTTATAAAATAGAAGACAACTTAAATAAAGATACACTAGAATCTCTACTATTGTTTTATAAAGCCCAAATTGCATCAGAATCTTTAGATTTAAGAAGTAGTGATAAAATTCTAGTAGATGGAGAATATACTGCTTGTCCAATTTCTTTAGAACAAGAGGGAGTGCAGGGAACTGTGAGATTGGAAAGAGTAAATATAGATGAAAATTCTAAAACGCAAAGAGTGCTTATGTCATATATACCTAAAGAAAGCTTTGAACAATTATTACAAGGAAATAGTCAGGATATAAAAAATTATTTTACAGTAAATAGTGCACAAAATTGTTTAATATCTGGTTGGAGGCAAACAAAAGTAACATATGAATATCCAGAGAACTATCCATTAGAAAAAGAGCAAAATGTAGACACTACAACAGTTAGTTGTTTAAATGGAAATAGTGGAATTCCATATAAAAATTATATAAATAAATATACAATGCCAAGTGAATTATTAACAAGTTTGCGAATTTATTTGGATGATATGGAATTTTGCAAGAACTTAGTAAAATGTGTGGAAAACAGCAATATAGTAATAAGTTTACACGAAACAAGTGTAATACAAACAAGTGAATACACAGAAGAACACAAGATAAGAGATGTGAAATATTATGACTACTTCTACACAGAAGAAGGCACTGCAACAAATATTCAGTTTGTTAAAAATTTTACTAGTCTAAAACAATTAAAAGAATATATAAAAAACGAGGGAATACGGATTTCCAGGTGATATGGAAATAGCATTAGGAAACAATGAATGGACATACAACAATAATAAATACACTCTAAATGTTAGAAGAGCTACTGGAACAATGTATATAGCTATACTTTGGAAAGCTGAAAAAACATCTGACCTAGGCAGTGCGACACCAATAATACTACAAAGTGATAAGACATATACTGCTCTAGAACAGCCAGGTACATATAATGTGAAAACAACCAGAGTAAATATAAATAATACAAATAGACTAGATATAACTAGAATAAATACATGGTATTCGGGGTATGAAAAAATCTTGGAGGCTGATGGTGATAAAACAATAGAAGATACAGGAACACAAAATTGTGGAGAAACTCAAGAAACAGCAATAGACACGGAGGCTGTATATACAAATTATCCTAAAACGGAGTTAACACAAGAGCAAATAAATAATGATACATATATAAAACAGTATAAAAACAATGCTGGGAATGAAGAAACAGTATGGAACAACGAAAAGTGTAATTTATATATAAATAGAATTATTGATAAAATTCCAAAAACATATAGAAATATAACAGAAAAAAGAGAGGAAAGAGCACCTCAGATTATATCGGAAGTAAAAACAAAAGAAGAGGAAAATGGCTTTCTATATTATTACGATCAGTCTAAAAATGCAAAAGATAATATGAATAGTATTAGCCAATGGTTATTTGATGCAATGGCAGAATTCGAAAAGACAGAACCATTAATAGATGTTATTAAATATCTTTTATACATATATGACGGCAGCAATTATGGAGTAACAGAATTAAATATAAATGTGGAAGACATAGGCGATTTTAATCTTAGTGAATATTCTAATGTTAGCTTAGAAAAATATTTAAGACAGTTTTCACATGGGACTACAGAATCTAATGCACCAAAATCTGATGACGAAAAATATTATTTAATGTATGGAGATTTAAAAAGCTCTGCAGGATATCCTACAATAGGTAATTCAGATATACAATGGGCATCACATTATCAAAGATTTAACAAATCAGGATTTGTATTAGAAAACAAAGTAGAAAAAGAGGTTCCAAATGTTGCAGAATATGTAAGACAAAAATTAGGTGGAAGCAATGAATACAAAGGAACTGATGCAGAAATAAGAGCAAAACAAATATATATAAATGTTGAATTAGTTGATTCAGTGGGAAAAGATATAATAGATGAAATAGAAAAGATTGTAGAAACTGAAGTAGGGAATCTAGGTTTATCAAAACAGCAGGAATATGCATTAAAAGAAATAGCATATGCTCGTGGGGTAGGACGATTAAAAGGATTTAGAGAAACATATAATAAAGCAGCAGGTAGCTATGAAATAAATTCACCAGAATTTAATATGTACATATGGGATAATTGGTGGTATAACAATGGTGTAGAAAGTGCTCTTGGAAAAATAAAAGGACAAGATGCTTCATTTGAAACATATGTAAAAGGAACATTTGATTTTTCTAAACCATATGAACCATCTTGGATGGGCGCACAAGGTACAAACATATTTGATAGAAAATATATGTTATTTTATACTAAAGCTCAGTTAGCAGAATTAAAAAATCCTAGTGTGAAGACAGCAAGAGAAAGTGGTGATACTACAGAAATTTTTACATATGTACAAGGAATAAGTGGATTTCTAGATGTTGCAGAAGAAATTTGGCGAACTATATACGAAAAATTCGGAAGTTATGGAGGTTTAAGAGATGGAGGGCAAATACCACCACAAATAAGTGATAATAAAGATGAAAATTTTGTAGATTGTAGTGGATATGTATCTTGGGTACTTTACGAATATGGATATACAGATATAACATCACAAATAGATTCAGGAGGTTTTTATACTACAGATTGGGCAGAAAGATATGGATGGAAAGAAATACCATTTAATCAAGGTGCAAACATAACAGATTTAATACAACCAGGAGATATTGTGGTAAGAAGAGGAGATAAAGCAGGGCATGTTGCTATAGTAGTTGAACCATTAGAAGATGGAGCCGAATCATATGATTGTGGAAATGCGGGAAATTGGACAAATAGTGGAGGAAATCCAATTTTTAAAGATAAATTCTATACGGGAGTGTTTTTAGCAGGAGCCCCGCAATTATCTGCTCCTGGAAAAATTATAAGGGTTACAGCACCATAAAAGGAGGTTAGTATGCTATTCCAAAATAAATTAAAAAAAATGATAATTATATTATTAGTAATTTTTACAACATTAGTAGTTGGAATTTGTTTAATAAAAAATAAAAAAAAGGAAGGAAGAGTAGCAGAAGTGCCAACTCCTGATGAAAGTGTGGGAGAGGAAATACAAAAAGAAAAACAAAGAATGTTAGTGCAGGACATTAATGAATACAATAGAATAAAAAAACATTTAAAAACTTATTTAATATATAAAAAAGCACAAAATGAAAAAGCAATACAAGAAATAACTGATAATAGAGATACTTGGGCAGATAAAACGCCCAGTGAATATTCAGATATAGTCTTACAGGAGATATATAGAAAAAATAATAACAATATAGACATAAATTTTATAAAATTCAAATTTTGTAAACATATAACAGACTTTTATGGGGTAATTATAGTTGATAATACAAATAGAACTTTTGAAGTTTTAGAAAGTACAATACAAGAATATGAAGATGCTAAATTGGGAAAAGTAAATGAAATATATTTAAATCTTACAACAATAGATAAAAAGAAATATAATGTAATTAAAAATGTTCCAAATAGAATTACAGAACAAGAAAAAGTAAAGCTATATTTTGATGATTATATAACAAAGGCTATATACTATTCTGAGGAAGCATATAACAATATAAATGAAGAATATAAAAGCAAAAAGTATGACACAATAGAAAAATACAAAACATATTTAAATGAAAATAGGCAAACATTATTAAATTCTGAACAAAAAGGAATAAAATCATATGCAGTAAAGAAATATGCAGACTATGAACAATATGTGTGTGTAGATAATTATAATAACTATTATATATTTAACGTCCAAGGGGCTATGAGTTATAACATAATATTAGATACATATACAGTGGATTTACCACAGTTTGTTGAAAAATATAATAAAGCTAGTGACAAGGAAAAAGCTATTTTAAACATAAAAAAAATATTTCAGGCTATTAATCTAAAGGACTATAATTATGTTTATAATAAATTGGATACCGACTTTAAAAACAGGTATTTTAAACAAGAAAGTGAATTTGAAAAGTTTGCGGATAGTAATTTCTTTTCAAAAAATGAAATTACTATCAAAGAATACGAACAAATACAAAATACGCATGTATTTACAGTAAGTGTAAAAAATGCAGAAGACAAAAATGCAAATACAAAGGACAAAAAAATAATAATGCAGTTAAAGGAAGGAACAGAATATGTAATGTCTTTTAGCGTAAACTAAAATGATAGTGTAAAGTAATATATGAAAAATGTAGGGGCTATTTTAATCGCCTGCACTTCGAAGAAATTACTAAAAAAGAACATGAAGGGAGTAAAAAAATGGATGGTAATAAAAATTTACAAGAAATATTGTTAAAAATGGAAGAAATTAAAGCTATAGTTATAGAACAAATTGAAAGTAATCAAAAAATTAAAGATATTAGGCATTGTGATGATTTACAACTTGGACAAATAGGAATAGAAGGAGCATATATAGTAGAAATAGAAAATGAAAAAAGAAGTAAGGAAACAGGGGAAAGATTAAAGACAGTTGTATATAAGGTATACGCAGAAGACCATACACATGTAGCTAATATAGATGAAAAAGGTAATGTGGAATATGCTGAAGAATTTTTAAAGCAATTAAAAGATGTAAATGAAGAACAATTAAGTTTAATAAATACCAAAGGTGTTAAGCTACAAGAAGAACCAAATGGAAAAAATGAAATAAGCTATGAAGAAGAGAAAGGGAAGCAAGAAGAGACAAACAGGAAAAGAGAAGAAGAAAACAGGCAGATAGAAGAAATAGCTAAACAAAAAGGTATACCCACAAATAACGTCTTAAAAGTAAGGGCAGATAGTAATTTTTACAAAAATCACCCAGAGCTTGAGGAAGAACCTAATTTATATTTTTACCGTGATGAGGATGGCAAAATAAAGGCAGAATACATAGATGAAAAAGGAATAGCACAACCATCTAAATATTTTGAAGAATCTACTACAGCATTAAGTGAGCAAACTGTGGACTTGGGACAAGATGGGAATCCAGTAAAAAAGGAAGTACCATATCAAACAATGAAAACCAACTTAAATGGAAATGATGAAGATATAAAGGCTGTAAGAATTAACATAGAGATAGTACAAGGTTATTTAATAGTAAAAGAGAGCAGATTAGGAAAAAATGGAAAATGGGAATCTCATGAAATAGAAGTTATGGGAAGAGATTATAATTCTAAGGAAATAAATGATGTAACATCAACAAGAATTGGGGGAGAAGCAGACCCTTCAAGAACCACAGATGCGTATGAAAAAGTTGAAGAAACCAGTATGTCTAATGATGGCGTTCAAATGGAAGAAATGCAAGAATATAGAGAATCTTTAATAAATAAGTTTATAGACGAAGGGTATAATAGAGAGGAAGCAACTAAAATATATAACTATATGATAGAAAAAGGTTGGAACCTTACAGAAGAACAAGCCAAAGACAAGGTTAATGAGGAAATAAAAGAAAAAAATGAAATAGATAATAATACCGAAAGAGAAGGAAGAACCCAGGGTGGCGATGCATTAGAAAGATTATTTAATCGCGGAAATCCAATTTAAAAAGAATAAAAATCACCTTATAAAATATAATTTAAAAGGTGATTTTTTATGAAGATAAAAAGGCTAAAAAAAGCCGGTATAATTTTATTACTTATAATATGCTTATTTTTTAATATGGTAAAGGCAAATACAGAAGATGAAGAAGATATTAATATAAATGAAATATTACATGTAACAAGTGCTGAAGTTGATATGCCAAAAACCAGTTCTAGAATTGCCTTGATATATGATAGGGCATCTGGGGAAGTGATTTATGAAAAAAATGGTTATAGAAAAGCAAAGATGGCAAGTACTACAAAGATAATGACAAGTTTGATTGTTTTAGAAAAGGGGAATTTAAGTGATACTGTTACAGTAAGTAAAAAAGCAGCAGGAACCGGCGGGTCAAGATTAGGCTTGAAAACCAATGACAAAATAACAGTAAATGATTTATTAATGGGACTAATGTTAGAGTCCGGAAATGATGCGGCAATAGCTTTAGCAGAACATATTGGTGGTGGTGTAGAGAAGTTCGCAGACTTAATGAATGCCAAAGCAAAAGAATTGGGATTAAAAAACACGCATTTTGTAGTACCACATGGATTAGATAATGAAGAACACTACACTACTGCACTTGAGCTTGCTAAAATTACTGATTATGCACTAAAAATAGAAAAATTTAGGAATATTGTTGCAACAAAAGAATATAATGTAACAATAAACGGATATAACAAGGTAATAAGTAACACAAATGAATTATTAGGAAGCCTTGACGGTGTTTATGGAGTAAAAACTGGATTTACAAATGGGGCAGGAAGGTGTTTAGTTACATCATGCAAAAGGGGAGAATTAGACATTATAACAATAGTTTTAGGAGCAGACACTAAAAAAATAAGAACAACAGATAGCATAAATTTAATAAATTATGCATATAAAAATTATAAGGTAATGAACATAGAAAATATAATAAATCAGAAATTTGAAGAATGGAAAAATATAAGAGAAAAAGCAATAATAGTTAATAAGGGCATATTAGAAAATGCAACAATTAAATTAGGTGAATTTAAATATACCAAAAGAGCCATAAGAAATGCAGATATAGATAATATTAATATAGAAGCAAACTGTTTAATGTACTTAGAAGCTCCGGTAGAAGCAAACAAAAAAATAGGAACATTAAAGGTAAAAGTGAGAGAGGAAACAATACAAACAATAGATATATTAGTAGAAAGAGCTATAAGAAAAAAAGAAATAAAAGATTATTTTTATCAAATTTTAAAGGTTATATATTGACTTTTGGTAATAAATTTGCTATTATAATTAATAGCTATGCGAAAGTAGCTCAGTTGGTAGAGTGCAACCTTGCCAAGGTTGATGTCGCGGGTTCGAGTCCCGTCTTTCGCTCCAAAGGTGCGATACGAAAGTATCGCAATAATTTATATAAAATAAAAGGCGACATAGCCAAGTGGTAAGGCACGAGTCTGCAAAACTCTGATCCCCGGTTCAAATCCGGGTGTCGCCTCCAAAAAATTCCCTACGTCCTATAAAAAGACGTAGGGTTTAAAACTATCTACAGCAAGGTTTATCAAAGCATTTACATGGTCTTTTATCCCATGGTTTATCACATGGTTTTTCTTCTGGTCTATCACAGTGTTTTTCACAAAAATCATCACAAGGTTTTTCACAAGTATTGTTTTCATGTTTATCACAAGGTTTTTTATGATGCATATCGCAAGGAGGACATTCTAATTTTATACCTTGCAAACATCTACCTTCATGCTTACAAGAAGTACATATTTTACAATGTTTTACCTCGTCAACCCAAATGACTATTTCATAAAATTTATTTGCACAAAGAGGACCAAAAACAAATTCACCGTGTTCATCAGTAAAAGTATGAGACACAGGTCTTCTTTCTTCTTTTCCACAATCATTAACAACTTCCACAAGTTTAACAACAGCATCACAAACTGGATTGTGACAGCTATCACTTACAACACCATAAATTACAGATCTATTATCTTCTGGTAATGTTATATCTAAGTCAAATTGCTTACCAGTAGCAAGTACACCATCTAACTTTATAACAGGGCACATATTTTTCTCGCATTCCATAAATTTATACTTCCTTTCTTTAAATTATAATATATTATATGTCTGCATTTTTTATAAGGTTACTTTTTATGACAAAATATTACAAAAGACAAGATATATAATTAAGAGGTTGAAAAATAAAATTTAAATAAAGTATTTATTTTATTGCTTGTAGATATTGTTCAAGAATATTTTTGAAAGTATAGAATATTAATTACACTTGAAAATGCATTGAAATTAATTTAGAGAAATGATAATATTGAAATACAAAATAAAAATGAGAGGTGAAACATATGATAACAGTAAAATCATACGATGGAAAGATGGTTAGAATACCAGAGGAAAAGAAGGAAGAATATGAAAGATGTCAAGAATTAATAAGACAATATTTAAAAGAAGGAAAAACAGAAGAAGAGATAAAGGAGCTGTTAAAAAATGAATGAAGAAACCAAACAAAAAATAATAGATTTCAATAATCAATTTGGTATAAGAACAGAGTTCATAACAGGGGAAAGTACATTAGGGTATGCTTTGGGAAATACAATATATATAAATACAAGCATAAACCAAGATTATGAAAAGACCAACAAACATGAATTGTTGCATTTTTTTGAAGGAACTCCTGAATTTGAAAAAGTAAAAAAAGACATATTAGAAAAAAACGCTGAAGAGTTACCAAATATAAGAAAAGAGTATGAATTAAGATATTGGGGCATATATTCAAAAGAAGAAATAAATGCAGGAGTACTAGACAATGAAATTGTAATAGACATAATGACAGACAATTCAAGTATTGTGTACGAAGAAGGACTAAAAGTTGGTGATATATTTTTAGGGGAAGTACAACAAAAACTGGCAGAAAAAAGATATTTAAATCTATCATTAACAGGAAATATAAAAAATATGAAGTTGAGTGAGTGGGAAAAAATATTTGTACTGAATTATTATGATGGAAAAGACAAAATATTACCACAAGGGAAAGATAGAGTAGAAAAAATAAGAGAAGACATAGAAAAATATTTAAATGAGTTAAGCAAATTAGACAAAACAACAATGCAAATAGACCCATATAGTCCAGAAGTAATAAGAGAATATGAAAGTGAAATAAAAGCATTAAAAGCAAGAGGAGAAGATACAACAAGATTGGAAGAAAATCCAGAAATGGGATATAAAAAAATAGCAGAAGAAACTAGCAAACAACTATATGAAGAATATAAACATATAGTGGATTTAATAAATGGATTAGATATGGAACCAGCATTTAAAAGTATGATGCTTAGAGAAACATTAACAAAAGTGTATAAGTTAGATAAAGACAATAAATCAAATGGACAAAAAACAATAATAAAAAACAGAGATATGAAAAAAAGCATAGGCGGGCATATGATACTAAATGAACAGACACTAAAATTTATATATGAAAATGTAAAAAATATAGAAGAATATAAAAATTTTGCGAACCTATATTTTGCAGCAGTAGAAGTATATAAAGATACAATTGCATCAAAAAGTGGAATAATGCTTGATGGAGTAGACACATATGGAAAAGGAAAATGGATAAAATTTGAAGGGAAAAATACAAATCCGGAAGAATACTTAAAAAATGCTAGTGAATTAGCGGCATTAGTACAAGATACACCATGGTGTACAAAACAACTTGCATCATCTCAGTTAGCAGAAGGTGATTTTTATGTATTTGTAGATAATACAGGAAAACCACATATCGCAGTAAAAACGAGAGGGGATACAATAGATGAAGTAAGAGGAATAAAGAATGGAAATGCACAAGAATTAGAAGAAGAATATAGAGATGTAGCAATATCTTTTTTGGAAAACAATAAAGATATAGAGAATGGTAAAGAATGGCTAGAAAAAGAAGAATGGAATAAAAGATTAATAGAATATGCAAGAAAAATAGATAATGGAGAATTTAAAGTAGAAGATGTTCCAAAATTTATAGAAGACTATTTAAAAAAGGATTATAGAAATCAGGGAGGAGAAAACTCAAATAAAAAAGCCTTAAAAGATAGATTAGAAAAAATAAAGGGTGTAGTAGCAGAATATTATTCATGTAGTGAAGAAGAAATTACATTCGGAGATGTGAATTTTGCGGAAACTCAATTAACCACAGTACCATATAAAATAATATTTGGTGATGCAGATTTTAGAGGCTCACAAATAAAAAATTTAGGTTCGTTAAGAAGCATAGGAGGCAATGCTGATTTTAGAGATTTACAAGTAGAAGATATGGGTTCATTAAGAAGCATAGGAGGCAGTGCAAATTTTAAGTATTCACAAATAAAAAGATTAGGCTTATTAGAAAATATAGGAGGCGATGCTGATTTTAGAGGTTCACTAGTAGAAGATTTGGGCTCATTAAGAAGCATAGATAAAATAATTTATTTAGATGATTCGCAGATAGAAGTATTAAAACAATTAAATCAATTAAAGCAAGTAGGAAGTATAGTAGGTTCGGAAAAGTTAAGAGGAGAGTACAAAAAAACGATAAGAGAAAGATTTTTAAGTGGAAATGATATTGGGCAGGCAGGATTTGGAGTCGGCATAGAAGAATGCGACAGAGCCAATGAATTTCTTATGAAGATAATGGAAGAAATAGATAAAAAATGGATAACTATAGAAGATGATGGGGATTCTGAGTTTGAAGTGTTTGAAAATTTTTAAAAAGGTTACAACTGATAAATTAAATTTAAGAAAATGATTATTATTTTTTAATAAAAAGAAACAATATATTTTTATAGTGAGTATATATAAATATGACAATATGAAAGGGATGAATGCAAAGGTGGATAATAGACCAATTGGAATGTTTGATTCAGGAGTTGGAGGGTTAACAGTATTTAAAGAGGTAAAAAAGCAATTGCCAAATGAAAATATAGTTTATTTAGGAGATACAAAAAGGTTTCCATATGGTAGTAAATCTAAAGAGAGTATAATAGAATTGACAAAACAAGGAATAGAGTTTTTAATAGGGCAAAATGTAAAATTAATAGTAATTGCATGTGGAACTGCTACTAGTCAAGCATTAGAAGAAGTAAAAAAGATATATTCGATACCAATAATAGGAATAATAAATTCTACAGTGGAATATTTGGAACATAAATATAGAGATAAGGAACCACAAATAGGTGTTATAGCTACAAAAGGAACTATAAGAAGCAATGGATGGCAAAATAAAATTGAGTTATTAATACCAAAAGCAAAAATAAAAACAATGGGTTGCCCATTGCTAGCTCCAATGGCAGAAGAAGGATGGACTGATAATAAAATTGCTGAATTAACAGTAAAAGAGTATTTAAAAAACATTAAAAATGTCGATGCACTAATTTTAGGATGCACACATTATCCACTATTTCAAAAAATCATAAAAAGAGAAATGGGGAGAGGTGTTGAAATAATAAACACTGGCGAGAAAATAGCACAAAATCTAACTACATATTTGCAAGAAAATAATATTAATAGTGAAAATAAAGGGCAAGATATAATATATTTAACAGACACCGAATGTAATTTTATTCATGTGGCAGAAAAGCTTTTAGGTGATAAACATATAAGCGAAAAAGTACAGAAAGCAGATTATTTAAAAATTATAAGATAATAAGATGCATAAACTTTGATGAGAAGAATATATTTGTATTAACTTATGTTAGGAGGATATTTTTTATGTTTATTGTTCTTAAGAAACAGAAAATATATTCATATTTAATTTCAATAGTTACAGTGTGCATGTTATTTGCATTTGCGAGTGGTATAAATGTAAACGAAAAGTCAATAATAACGTCGACAACAAGCAAGTTATTGCCTATATATAACGTAATTACAGATGAAAATAAGGTTGCTTTAACAATGAACTGTGCATGGAATGCGGATGATATAGATAGTATTTTAGGTACATTAGAAAAAAACAATGTAAAAATTACATTTTTTGTGGTTGGGGAGTGGGTAGATAAGTATCCAGAAGCGGTAAAGAAGATTCATGCAGCTGGGCATGAAATTGCTAACCATTCTAACAAGCATCCACATGTTAATAAGTTAAGTTTAGAAGAAAATATTAGTGAAATAAAACAGTGTAGCGAAAAGGTAAAAAATCTTACAGGAACTGAAACCGTACTGTATAGAGCTCCTTACGGAGAATACAATAATACAGTAATAAATGCGGCAAAAGAAGGAAATCATTTGGCAATACAGTGGAATTTAGACACATTAGATTATACAGGAATTGAAGGCCAGGATATGTGGCAAAGGCTACAAGATAAAATAAAAAGTGGCAGTATAATTTTAATGCACAATGGAACTAAACACACGGCAGATAGTTTAGAGATGTTAATTAAAAATATAACTAATAAAGGACTAAAAATAGTTAAAGTTTCTGACCTAATATATAAAGAAAATTATATTATTGATAATAATGGAGCACAAAAACTAGTTAATGTATAAATGTAAATTAATGTGAAATAATAGAGTATATATAAGCATTAAGGAGATTTTTAAATGTTCTTTATTGGAATTATAAGTGAAGAGAAAAATGAGAAATATATAAAAGAGATGCTGAAACATAATATAAACAACAGTAATGTTATATTTATCAATGAAAAAAATATAGATAACATTAAAAATGTCAAATTTAAAATTATAGTTCTAAATAAAGAATTAATTAATAAAAATTTAGAAGGTATATTATTAAATGCAGAATATTTAATACTTAATTCAGATATTAATGTTAAATTAGTGGAAAACCTGAATTTAAAAGTAATAACATATGGATTTAATTCAAAAGCGACAGTAACAGCTTCAAGCATTACAGAAGAAGAAATGCTTGTATGCATACAACGAAATATTGTAGATATGTATAACAATAAATTTGAACCGCAGGAAATTAATATAGAAAGAAATGAATTGTTAGATATATATGATAACATGTATATAATGTGTATTAAAATTCTATATGGAAAATATTGAAAAAAATGTAATTTTATGTAGACAAATTCAAAAAAACGTAGTATAATAATAAATGTGAGAGATATTTTTTAATATCATAACAAATAAGGGGAGGAAACCAAATTGAGTACAAATTATGAAGAAAATAACCGCTTAACATTAGTGGGAAAAGTAACAAGTGATAAAGTATTTAGTCATGAAATATATGGAGAAAAATTTTACATATTTAATTTAAGTGTACCACGTTTAAGTGGTAGCGAAGACATTATACCAATAACAATATCAGAAAGACTATTGACAAATGCTGAACTAAAGATTAATGATAAAATCTCTATTGATGGACAATTTAGATCATATAATAGTTATCAAAATGAAAAGAGTAGATTAATACTTACAGTTTTTGCAAAAGATGTTCAATTTTTACCAAATCAAGAAGAAGAGATAACAGTTGGAAAAGATATTATATCTAACGAAGTTGTATTAGATGGATATTTATGCAAAAAACCAATATATAGAAAAACACCTTTTGGCAGAGAAATTTCGGATATATTATTAGCAGTAAATAGAGCATATAACAAATCAGATTATATACCATGTATAGCATGGGGAAGAACAGCAAGATTTTGTGAAAATCTAGAAGTTGGTACAGAATTAAGAGTAACTGGTAGAGTACAATCAAGAGAATATGAGAAAAAATATGAAGACGGAACTGTAGAAAAGAGAATAGCATATGAAGTTTCAGTATCAAATCTAGAAATACATAATAAAGAAAACAATGATGGAGAAGTAGAAGAAACAAACCAAGAAGCAATATAGAAAAAAAGCACCACAACGGTGCTTTTTAAATTTTTTTCTTTTCCTCTGGGATAACTATTTCTTCAGTTATTTTAGGCCTTGGTTTCTCGATTTCAATATAATCAGTAACAGGGGAGATGTTTAAATCACCATTGCCATTCACAATTTCTATATCTTTTTCATCATTCATTGTAACCACCACCATTAACAATATTTAAGCTTATAATAGCATAATAAAGCAAACAATGTCAATCTAAAGTAGACAGGTTTTATTTTATTTTTGAAGTTTGTCTATAATTTTTTTGTAAACATTTTCTAAAACCCATTTTTCATTTACAACAGTTTCTATATCATTTATATCAATCCATTTAACTCCACTATTTTCATCAGCTTTAATTTTTAGTAATTCATTTTCATCAACTTCTAAAAGATATGTTAAATTTAAATGCACATGAGAAGGCACATAATTGCCTCTTTTTACATGTCCATTAACACATATAATTTCTAAAGAAAATATATCATCCTTTAGAATTTTTACATTCTCAACACCAGTTTCTTCTTTTAATTCGCGTACAGCTGTTTTTAACAAATCAGATTCTCCATCAGCATGTCCACCAGTCCATGCCCATGACTTGTATATATTGTGATATATCATTAACACTTTTGTTCTATTTTTGTTCACAGCCCAAGAAGAAGCAGTGAAGTGACCAAATTCATTTTTTCGTGTTAAAACATCATCAAATTTATTTATATATTGCAACATTACATGTTTATCATTAGCCTCTTGCTCATTATAAGGTATATATTGTTCTATTTGTTCTTTTAAATTCAAAATATCATTTCTCATGTTATTACCTCACTTTTGATTTTCAAAATTTCCTATGTTTTTTATATTTTTACACTCTTTTTTACCATATTATAAATCCACCTTTACATTTTTTCCTTTTTATTTCGTTTGTGTTTATTGTAACATAAACAATAAAAAATTTATATAAATCAGACACAACTTTTTCAAGTTTTGTTAGAAATCTGATAGGAAAATTAATCGTATTTTTAATCAGATGTTATTCTTATAAAATCCTTTGCTTATCTATACTCTATTGTTATAATTATTATTGTTATAGTTTGGTCGTAAATTTTCCGTGTCCTGAGTCGTACTTTTTACGATTCTGGACTCGTAATTTTTACGAATCACTTTTGTTAATTCTTCATCATGTTCTATTTTCCAACATAAATTAGGTTTGGTTTATTTGCACCTTGCTTTTTCTCGTGTATCAACTTACATTCATTTAATTGCTTAAATGCTTTAGTTGCTGTTTTATCCGATAGATTAAGTATTTTTTGTACTTCTTTTCTAGTAAATATAAGAAAAACATTACCATTTTCATCAATCCAGTTATTTTTAGCTGATAAGGTTAACCTATTTAATAGAAATCCATAGAGAATTTTACTATCTGAATTTAATTTATCTCTATAATTTTTGTTAAAGAATAATTCCATAGGTATTTGATAATATAAATGCTCAAAACATTCGTGAGCTTTGTATGGTATAAATTCAATTTACTATTACTAATTTAACATAATTTTTTATGCTTAGCAAGGGAAACTATTGGATATTTTAATTTTTTTATTGCCCAAAAAACTATTAATATGATAGAATTACCAAGGTGATATTTTGACTACAAGGAAAGGATGAGGCTTGTGAAAATATTAACATGGAATGTAAATGGATATAAATCTGCGTATGAAAAAGGAGATTTTAAAAAAATCTTGAATTCAGATTATGATATAATATGTTTGCAAGAAGAATAGATTATTTCTTTGTTAGTAAGTCTATGCAAGAGAACATAAAAAACGTTAAAATATACAAAGATATATATGGTTCTGATCATGTTCCAACGGAAATTAATATAAAGGAGACAAAAAGATGAGTAACGATGTTGAAATAGAAATCAAAATAAAAATAAACGAAGAGAAATTTAACGAATTAAAAAAATTCTTTAATTCAAATGCTACATTTGTAAAGGAAGTTGAACAAAAAGATGAATATTTTACAAGCAAATTTGAGGATTTTACAAAGGAAAAATATCCCTACAAGTGGCTAAGCATAAGAGAACGTGGAGAAAAGAAAATATTAAATTATAAACATTTTTATCCTGAAAAAGAAGAGATACATTTATATTGCGATGAATATGAAGTAAATATTGATGACATAGATAGAATGAAGAAGATATTTAATGAATTGAATATAATTTCGTTTGCTTTGATACATAAAAATAGAAATATATACATGTACAAAAATGATAAGTATGAAATAGCATTGGATAAGGTAGAGAATTTAGGATATTTCATTGAAATAGAAGTTAAAAAAATAGAGCTGGATATTGAGGAAGAAAGAAAGCTACTTGATGATGAAGCAAAAAAATTAAACCTTAACCTTGATGATGTCGATCAAAGAGGATATCCATTTTATTTCATAAGGAATCAAGATTGATTCTTTATGAAATATTTTTCTAATAAATCAATACTTTAGAAAAAGTTGTGTAAGTTTTGTTAATTGTAGGTGAAAAATGGTCCAACTTATAATTTAAATTTTTAGATGACATAATAATTCGAATAACCTCTTAACTGATAAAAATAAAAATTTCTTATAAGTGTCAATACTTGATTTATCAATACAGTTTAGTATTGATTTGCTGATTTCTAAATCTAACTTGTGCCTCATTTGTTTGTCGTATATACTCATCTAGTAATCGTTTTTGTTTTGGAGTTAAGGCATGACCGGTTTTTCTGCATAACTTGTAATCCTTTTATTTCCATTAACCTTTTCATATCTTGTGTTGCACTTTGGCTTTCCTGTGTAGTTACCTTGCCTTCTGATATACTTGATTTTACATTGCTAATAGAAATGCCTTTTGATTGTTCTATAGTACCTTGTTGAATTTCTGGTGTAGGACTATCAGATGCATATATCTCTGCTGGAGTTGGAGGATAAGATGGTCTATTTCCATTTGCTCTATTATTTCTTGCTCTTTGCCTTAAATCATACATATATGAATTTTCATCTTTGAAATCTGCCTGCATTTGTTTTAACTTATATTCTATATCTGGAATATTTGTAAATTCTTCTAAATAATTTCTTCTTTCTGGATTTAATTTTCTGCTTTCTGTAAGTAATTGAGCAACTTTTAATAATCTTGCCATCGCAGATACTTGTTTCTGTGAGTATTGTACTTTAAAATCTTCGTCATCAGGTCTTCCTATCCATTTGCCATCTAAATCTACTATAAGCATTCTATTCATACCATTTGTTTCAACTATCTCTTGTAACCTTTTCATATCCATTACATCATCATTTGCCCTTTTTTCATACTGATATTCTTCCTCAGTATCATCATATGCTTGTATAAATCCTTTTACAAATTTCATTTTTTGACTATCTGTTTTTCCAGATTGATGATTATCTTGTTGTATTTTATCATCTTCAGCAATTTCGTGCTGACTATTTTGTATAGTTAACTCATTAATTCTTGTTTTTAAATTATTAAATATAACATTATGTGCTAACGCATCCCTTTTATTAGTGTCATCATTAGTAGTAAGTCTTGATTGGAATGTTTCTATTTCTCTTAAAGTTTGCTCTCTAAGTTCTGGACTTAAATTACCATTACCTTGAGCTATAACTTTTTCAACTTTTCTTTCATAACATTTAGCAAAAAACTCATCTAATTTTAACATTATATTCTCATCAAAAGGTTTATTATTTAATAAATCATCAAAGTCCATAAATATACATTTCATTGGTGGATATTTTTGAGGATCTAGTCCCCATACATCCTGGACTATATTAGCATATTCTTGGTCAAATTGTTTAAGAACATCAACAGAAGAAATATATTCTGCTCTAAAAGTGTTCTCTTTCCCTAATAAAGATTTTAATATTGGTCCATATCCAGTAAATGAGCGATAACCACTTAAATAGTTATATACATTTACATAGTTTCCTGAAACTGAAGCTCTGCCATTTTCATCTTGTAACGGCCATGTATCATGAATATCATTGCTATTAGTTAGTTCTAATGCTTCTGTTTCATTTAATAGCTCATCTATCCAAACAAATCTAGCATCATAATCATAAGTTACTTTTGAATCACGTACACCTGTTTTTATTACACTAGAATATTCTTCTAAATCAAAATCTTTAAGACTTTTTATTTGACTTGCATATTTTCCATTTTCAAATTTTGATAAGGCATTAATTAGTTTTTTATACATTTCATCTTGTTCTCTACCCTTTCCAAGTGGTGCTTTAAATCCATTATTAAATAGTGATTTATAACAATGTCCTAATTCATGTTCTATTGTTTTCTGAACAATTTGAACATTTTTTCCTTGTAATCCTGTATGCCTTTTGGCTTTATCTCTTGCAAGAGAGTCAATTGCTCCCGTATTAACATTTAAGGTTTTATCAGCTGCTGTATATTCACCATCATTACCTTCTAATGCACATATAAAGCTTACATCCCTTAATCCTAACATCAGTCTGTTTAGTAAAAAATCTTCAAAACTATACTGTCCATTAACTGGCTTTATTATATAAGCATTACAACTATCATCCTTTGTACTTATGGTTGGAATTGCTTGTTCATACATCGCACATCTTCTAGCTATATCAGTTTTTATAAAGTTTCTATATTTTTTATTTTCTTCTCCAGTTAATCCAACAACTTCTGCCCATATATTAATGAAATCATTAATTTTACCTTTGTTCATAACTTTCTCCTCAACAACTATTTCTTAAATAATCTTGCAATTTTATTTAACAATTTTTGTATAAAGTTTGGTTTCTTATATTCAACAACAGATAATTCTTCTGTATGTACAAATTCTTGTTTTTCTTCTGGTCTTTTCTTAAATAAATTATCTGGGTTATATTCCTCTAAAAGTTTTTGCTTTTCTTTCTCATTCATAGAAAGCTCATCTAAAATTTCCTGCTTTTCTTCTGATGTATCACACCAATAATTAAGATTAAGAATCGCTAGCAATACTATTGTTTCTCTTTTTAAATTTTGTTGTATTAATGGTGTATTTACATCTATTGTAGGTTTGTAATCAACCATTTTTTCTTCTTTGAAAAAAGCTCTTACCTTTTCTGGTACTTTATCTCTATATTTATCTTCTAATAAATTTAATATTTCATCTATTTCTGCATACGCCAACATATTATCTATCAACATATGTATTCTTCCTCCAATGCATTCATTTAATAATTCTCTATTATTTATACCATTACTGAACATAAAAGTCAATGATTGTACGTTAAACTTCACGCATATTTTATGCTTTTATTTGCTATACTGATTTTGTAAATTTTTGTAGGAATAGGAGGGATATTATGACTTTGTTAGAAGCAACAAGAAAAAGAATTGATGAACTATGTAAAGTAAATAATATGAATATAAATCAACTAGCAATAGCTTCTGGAATTAATCCCTCAACTATAAGAGGTATTTTTAAAGTTATTAGAAAAGCTCCATCTTCTGATACTATCCATTATATATGTATTGGTTTTGGAATTTCTTTAAAAGATTTTTATGATAGTAAATTATTTGATGATTTAGATGACAATGATTAAAAGAGAATGATATTTATTAAAATTTTATCATTCTCTTTTTGCTAAAAAATATATTTTTATTTTAATATTTTCCAATATCCATTTCTATCTGATCCAATTCTCTCAATAATGCCTTTTTCTTTTAATTTCTGAAGATTTGAAGATATTGTACTTCTTGCAAATCCTAATTCATTTGACATCATAGTTTGTGTGATTCTAGGATTTTCTCTAATTAAATATAAAATTTTATCTTGTGTAGATTCCATATTTTTTATAATTTCATTTCTGTCCACTTCTGTCCATTTCTGTCCACCTTGAATCTGTTCTGTCTTATTCTGTATATCACTTTCTTCTGTTTCTTTTCTAAAAGTAACTTTAAAAGTTCCTCTTAAATTTTCAAATTCTGGTTCAGGTAAATTCATTTTTTTCATTTCTTCTCTCATTGTAGCAATTCCAGTATGCCTATTTTCTACAATATCAGTAGTATCTTCTAGCAATCTAATAATTGTAGTATTTCTCACTTCCAACATATTGTCAGAGCCTAAATTTTCAAGTCGATTGTTACCATATAAACCACCAGGATTTAAAATTTCAATTCTATCATCAAATATTCTTAAATAAATATAAGCACCATCTGTATTCGTGCTATAATCTCTATGGATAAGTGCATTTGCAATAGCTTCTCTTAATGCTTTCATAGGATAATGAGGTATATCTGTTCTCTTTCCATTATCATCAATTATAACCATTGTACCGATATTTCTTCTTACAAATGCTAGAGCTTTATCTAACATTTCTTCAATAGTTCCTTCAACTCTTTCATTATCATCAAATCTTTGTCCTAATTCTCCAACATCTCCAAGTTTTCTTCCAGGCACTACGACACAAGCAATAAATAGTTGTGGCAAATATCCCTGTGGATATTCTCCAAATACCATCATTCCTGCTAATGTTGGATGTATTTCACCAGTACTATTTTCAATAATACCATTTAGCTTTAATATTTTTTCATTTGAAAACTTTGAAAGATTAGGTTTTTTGTTCTTAATTTCTTCAATATACTGTTTTATTTTTTCTTGATTTAAGTCTTCAATTTCAGCTCTTTTTATTGGTCTTAAGTCTTCTTCGATACCATCAGTATAGCTTTGTAAACTATAAATTTCATAGTCAGTCATATGCTCATCTGAATCTCCAATTCTAATATATGAGCCTTTGTTTATCCCTACATTTTTGTAATAGCATGGTTTCTTTTTTTGTGGTAATTCGTTTATTTTAACCGCTAATAATTTTTTGTCATTATATGTAATGGCTAAAAATTCTGGTCTAATTTTAGGCTCAAGAGAAGTAGTGCATAATGAAGTAATTTGTTTTTGTAAATCATTTACATCATATACATCTTGCTCTATAAAATTATTATGCTCATTTATTCCAAATATTATAATTCCACCATATTTATTAGCAAATGCAGAAATTGTATCATAACATTTTTGTGGGCAACCTTTTTCAGCTGTTTTTGCTTCTAGCTTGTCCGTTTCTGTTTGATATTTTTGCATATATTTTATTGCATCTATAATTTCTTTTTCTGTCATTTCAATACCTCCTTTATAATAGTTCAAAGATAATTTCCTTTAAAATCTTCCACATTAGACTAGCATTTTCTGCTGATATTTCCATCTTTCCTCGAATCTCTTTATTAGGATGAATTACATTTCTATATTCTCTAGAAAAATGGCTTAAATAATAATTTGTATCACTTAATATTTTCAATTTGTTTGCTACATATAGAAGTTCATCTAATATCATTTTATCAATAGTTTTAATACATTTACTTTTCCTATTTCTTAATCCAATTAAATCATATTCTTCAATTCCTATATTTTTTATCTTATATATTAATAATGCTTCAATTATGCTACCACTTAAGATTATTGCTGATTTGTTTTGACCTAATAGTACCGAATATGCACATTCTTTTAAATCCCTTATTAATATTTTCTTCAGTTCTTCATCAGTTATATTATTTAATTTTTTCTGTAATATTATATTATATCCTATATTTTCTAAATTTTCTGAACTTAAATTTTTACAAACATCTTGAATCTTTTTATCTTCATTTGATTTTTCTATGATAGCTTTATCTTCTAGTTTTTTGCTTATTCTATCATAGTTATTTGTATGTATATCATCTTTTTCTATTTCATTTGCCTTTTTTATGTGTTTAAATGCTTCTTCCAAATATCCTAACTTTTCATATATAATAGAAATATTATTTAAGACAGAGGAATTGTTTGGTTCTTTTAATAGTATATGTTCGTACAATCTTAGTGCTTTCTCTTTTTCATCCATTTCAGCATATGAATATGCAATTTCAAAATTTCTTTCTAAGTCTCTTAAAATCCTTTCATCTATATTGTTACATAGTTGTATAACTCTATCATATAATTTAAATTGATATAAATTACATATCAATTCATCTATAAATTTTTGTAAATTCTTATTATATTCTAATATTATTTCTCCAGACTTTAATAAATCTATTACATTATTATTTATTATCACTAAGTCTTCCCTACTTATATTTTCAAATAAATCACATATTTCTAAAAAATCATTTTCTATTTTATTTTCTTTTAATAAAATTTTAATTAATATTTCATAGGCACCTATATTCATATTAAAATGTAACTTCATTCTATATAAGGCAACTGCTACTTCTATATTGAATTCATAATTATTAAAATATTTTTCAAGAGTCTCCATATCTTTTTTAGAATATCTATATATACTAAAAAATTCAGAGGGTTTATACAAATATAATATGTATAGTGCTTTAGCCTTATTTCTTCTATATATGTCGGTTTTGTATACCTTAAATATCTCGTCAAAAATCTTTTTATATATGTAAAAAAGATCTATATCAACTATAGTATTGAGGCCATCATTGAAATCATTAATAGAATTATTTAATGATATCTTATCAAAATATAAATTAGCTTTTTTAAGTTCACCAGCTATAACATATGTATATATCATAGCTAAATATGGAGAATATCTTAATTGGTTATCTAAATCAGTTTTTATAATATTTTCCAACTTATTTATTAAAAATTCAAATTCATATTTTTCATTTCCAAATAAATACGAATATGTAATAAGTAACTCAAAGAAATTTTTTTGATATATAGAAAGTTCAAAATTATTTATAACTAATTCTGCGTATTTCCTTATTCTATACCACTCATTTTTATTTATAAGAATTTCTAGTACTCTAACTAATAAATCGTAATTTACTATATTTTCATTATCAATCTGTTTAATATAAAATTCTTTTTCACTATCATCAACTCGTCCAATCAATTCTGTTATAATTTGTGGATTTCCCTTAAATTTGTTAAGTCCATCTTTTAAATAATTAATTGCTATCGTTTCATCTTTTTCTAGCTTTGCATACAAAGTGTAAGAATTTGGATTCGGATATTCACTTTTTATGTTCCACAATAGATATCTTCTCGCTTTAGTTTCATTTCTTGTTCTATTTAACCATAAAGAATTAATATATCCTATAAGGTATAGAGCATATGCCTGTTCTTTTTCACTTATTTTTTCATTAATTATAAGTTTATCTAATTGTTCTTCTGCTGACTGATATTTTTCTTCTTTGATTTTTTCTTCTATTTCTTTAAACATTATATACTCCTATCATTTTATTTATTTTCTTCCATCCATTTGTACAAAACATCTTCATCTAATTTGCCATGTTTAAATAGCTTTATCTTTGCCTGTGCTTCTTTTTTCCATTTATCAAAATCTTTTTTTAATTGTTTATTATCTTTGTTCCTATATACATTCATAACTTTTTGTTGATATGTTCTTCTATATAATAATAATGCAGGTGTATTTTCTAAGGTTTTCTTATAAGTTTCATTAGCACCTTTATCTCTACAAGTTGAACTGCCATCAACATTTTCCAAATCACAATATATTTCATTTTGTCTAAATGTTGGAATAAAATATCTACCACAATTTTGACATTTTTTTATTGGTAAATTTTCTTGTTTGACTAATAAATCCAAAACAATAAAACAAATACTTTTTAATTTTTTACTTGTATAAACATTGTGCAATTCTAAATTAGGATCTTTATCATCTATTCTTTTTATCAACTTCTCTATTGGTTCATTGTAATTATGATTATGTATGTTTATGTAATTATCTAGTATTATTTCAATATCTTGTGAGTATGTATAAATATCATTTTTTATTGTATATGCGACAAATTTTGAATATATAGAACTTTCTTTTAATTCTTCATTACCATTTAAATTATATACAAAATCCACGCATTTTTTAAATTCACTTTGTATTTCTAATAAATCTTCTAAATGATCACTATATGTATCTTCTAATATTTTTAGAAACTCTATATCTGTTAGTGGTTCTCTAGATTCTAAATAGTGTTCATCTTCTTTTATTAACTCAAATCCATAAGCATAAAAGAAAGTATTATATGCAGCTTCAAATGTAGAAAAATCAGCATTTAATAATCTTAATAAAATCATACCTATACTTTCTGCATAATGAATATATATAGTAGATGGTTGTTTACGAATTTCTTTTTTATTTGTGCATTTTATTTTTGTAATATCTTTTTCTAAGTTCAAATATAGCCTTGTTTCATCATCTTTATGTTCTTTTCTTGTAACACCATATAAATAAAGAGGTGTTGAATAATATTCTTCTTTTTCTTTAATATTAAACCATAAATAAAAATCTTTTAATATTAAATGACGAGGTAATTCTCTCATTTCTATTCCTCCAATAAAATATATGTAAAAAATTCCGAAAATATTCTGATATTGTATTGACGAATATAAACTATGATTATATAATAACAATATCAAATTGCTGTGTGAGATTTTTTACAATATAATAGTACAACAATTAAGAAAAAATGTCAATAGGTGTATTGTATAAAAAATCTTGCAAACAAAAAGTCAACCAATTTGGAAGGAGGTATTTTAGGTTGGAAAATCAAGAGAACATTTTAGATTTATACTATAATAAACATCTAAAACAAAAAGATATTGCAACAATGGTTGGTGTTTCTAAACAATATGTTTCAAAAGTAATAAAATCAGATAGTAGATGTAAAGAAGAAAAACAAATTCGCAAAAATACTAATGCTATTAAGCGAAAAGATTATATGAAAGAATATTTTAAAAATTATGATAGACCAAAGAAAGAAGATAATTCTTATGAACAACTACAAGCATTATTAAATCAAGATTCTTTAGAGTTATCATATTCTAATAGCAATATAAATAATTATGCTTTTGCTAAATATAATTCAAGTATTTATCACACAGATAAAAACGGAAATTTAAAACTTAACAAAGATATAAAAGTTGGTAATGATGTTCCAAAAACAATAAATATGAACATTCATATTCCAACTCAAAAATACAAATATAGATGTTATAGTATGTAATCAAGGAACTTGCAAGAAAGTCTTTTTATTTTATAAATTTTTAAAGAAGGAGGACAAACTATATGGGTAATATAAAGGAAAATTATGAATTAATGTTTACTACATATCCAGATATAGTAAACATTATTCAACTAAAAGAAATGCTTGGAATTGGTATAAATCTTGCTTATAAACTTGTTAGAAACAAAACAATTCCATCGCTTAAAGTTGGTAGAGAATATAAAATACCAAAAAGAAATATTATTTATTATTTAACAAATCAAAACTAAGTCTTTATCTATTAGTGGTAACGGCTTTTATTTATTTTAAAGTATTAGTTTACAATAGATATGTCACACATTAAATAAAAAAAGAAATACCAATGTG
>OGFF01000990.1_pt1 | contig 33993 bp, 33 predicted proteins | sample 1570751 | NCBI WGS metagenome assembly OGFF01 (sample SAMEA2581951, study PRJEB24529) | metagenome | biome: Human gut stool | place: China | collected 2011 | reverse complement strand
TGTTTTCCTGTGTCAGTTCCTTGATGGCTCTGAGGATGGTATCAGAGCTGCATGTGCGCAAGGTCGGATGATACGAGAGATGACGCATCAGATGCGATGTTACATCCTCCACGCATGAACCGCCACAGAAGTATACGCTCATCAGAGAACGAATAATTTCGCTGTACTGGTATCCGATGATACTGCGGCATCTCTGACCAAGTGTCTGGTCGATAATAGGTGAAAGCATGGAGTCAAATTGCTCCATGATTGAAAAAATTCCTCCAAAAGGTGTGAGTTTTTCAGATTTTATTTGTACCTTTGCCATGTCTTGTTACGATTTACGCTTGTTTTGATTTGCAACACTAAGATAAGTGAAAAATCTGACATGGCAAAATCCTGAGCAACTTTTTGTTGCTCAGGAACTTATAAATAAAGTTAAATCAAAGTGTTGCGGAATTAAGGTTTATTAGAGCAAAAGAAAGCATGATTTTTAATCAGAATGAAATAAAAAAGTTGGCAGAGGGGGACGCACGCACTTTCGAGGCATTGCACCAGACCTTTTTCCCCAAGGTCCATCAGTTTGCCCTCATGCTGCTAAAGAATGCTCAGGATGCCGACGACGTTTGTCAAATCATCTTTATGAAAGTGTGGCTGAGGCGAGCACGACTTTTAGAGGTCGCCAGCTTGGACAGCTATCTTTTCATGCTTTCAAAGAATTCCATTCTGGATTATCTGTCTTCGAGAAAGATGAAAAATAATGGCTCGGACAAGATACCGGAGGAAACGGATGCCGTGACCCCTCACGACTATCTGGTGGCAAGTGACACGCAACTACTGATAGAAATGGTCGTAGAGAATATGCCCGAGCAGCGACAAACGATCTATCGCATGAGTAGAGAGCAGCATCTGAAAAACGAAGAGATAGCCTCAAGGCTCGGCATACAGAAGAAAACGGTCGAGAATCATCTCAATCTTGCGCTAAAAGATATTAAAAATGAACTGTTCCTGATACTGTTCGTCTCGCTCTTTTGGGTGTAGCTCGTTCCCGATATGTCTTTATAGAATAAAAGAATGAATTTTAGAAAAAGGAAAAACAAATCATAAGCGTTTCATATGACAGACACGATAAGAAAAATAATCGCATATTACGCTCATCATGAGGTAAGACCGGCAACAAGAGAAAAGATTTTGAGGCGGTTGGCAGCGACGAAGGACGACAGTATCGCCACGGAAGCCTATCAACAATTGTGGGATGAGATAGAAACGGAGGAACGTATAGAGAAAAAGCGTATGTTCTTGCGAAACCGTTTGTGGCTGAAAGTCGCAGCAGTCTTCCTGCCTGTACTTATATTCGTCGGATTGGCCGAGTTTTATGTCATTAATAACATGAAGCAGGCAGAAGCTCTCACCTTACAATATAAATATACCCAAGAAGGAGAACGCAAGACATTCGTGTTGCCCGATGGGACGAAGGTGGATATGAAAGGTGGAACGGTAATTCAATATCCGGCAACCTTTGATGGCAAAGAACGCAGACTTTACCTTGTCGGTGAGGCTTTCTTCGACATTCATCACGATAGTGCGAAGCCGTTTCACGTTATAACGCCCTATTTTGATATAACCGACATAGGCACTTCGTTCACTGTGTCGTCCTACATGACGACAGACGAGGTCTACGTCTATGTGAAAACCGGCTGTGTGGAACTCCACCCGGAAAAGGGACGCACCACATACAGGCTCTCGGAAGACGAGAGTCTTTCGTACAACGTGAAGAACGGAAGCGTCAACGTGGGCAGAGGACTTCCAAAGTTAGTGCCCGCATGGAAAACGGCACAAATCACCATTGACAATATGACGTTGGAAGAAACGATGAACAAGCTTTCTGAGGTTTACGGCGTTAAAATTTCTATCCGTTCAAGGAAGAACCGTCGTCAATGTGTCACTGCACACTTCAACCGTGGGGAGACTCTTGAAGGAGCCCTTAGGGTCATAGGCAACATCTTTCCTGATTTCCAATACAAAATTGATGGAGACAGTGTTGTCATATACTGAGGTTCGTCGGTAAACGCATGCCGGGCGAGCGAGGCACCATGTTGCCTGTCGTGTGTAAAATGGCTGAGATTGCGCGGTAATACGAGTCATATTGCGCGATGAGACTAGCCATATTGCACGACGAAATAGCTGAGATTGGAAAACGAGGTGTAGGTCGTTGATTATCTATTTAGTTGCCAGTTGACGAGCAAACGGGTGAACAAGTTGATTGTTGTGCGGCATGTAGGGACTTTGATTTTGAACTTTGAACATTGAACTTTGACCTTTATGATTCGTCCTGTTATCAAGATGATTTGCAGGCAAGAGGCATGTAGAGACGCACGGCTCGTGCGTCTGCTCAACCGGTGTGCATGAATGACGAAGGAAAAGAGTGCCCTGCAGGCAGAAATCACACACGGGTTGTTGAGCGTTAGCGAACAAATCGAAACAAATCGAACAAATATTGATGCGTAAAAAGATTTGGAAGATCTGGATAGATTTGGTTGATTTCTCGGCGAGGCCGACTGCGACGGGAGACTTGTCCAATACGGACAGACTTTTCAAAAACGGATTCGGGTTTACGGTTCTTGGTCTTATTTTTGATATTTTTTATTTTCTGTTGGGTGTAACGGCAACTTTTAAGGTCTTTAGAAATATAAAAACTCAAAAAACAAAAGAAAACCAACACTCAAAAGTCAAAGTTTATGAACACACGAAGACTCTCGGCCCTTGTCGCAGGGGCTTTTCTTGCAGGCTGCATGACGGTTCATGCCCAGACAGTCTCTCTGGGATCGAACAAAGTGACACTAAAGCAAGCGTTTGAAAAAATCGAGAAAGCCTCGAAGTACCGCATTGTCTATAACGCAACGTCGGTAGACACATCACGCACACTTTCTATCCCTAAGACAGAGGGGGACGCTTTGGATTTGCTTAAGCTCGTGCTGCAGAGTGCCGACTGCGAATATGAGATTGACGGAAATTACGTGACAGTGCGCCCCAAAGCGTCAAAGAACCGCTCCAAATCTTCAAACGACAACAAGAGAAAAGTTTCAGGAAAAATCACAGATGCTAACGGCGATCCCATTATCGGCGCCACAGTAATGGTCAAAGGCACGACCAATGGGGCCTTTACGGACCTTGATGGCAACTATGTTCTGGCAGACGTGCCCGAGAATGCCGAGATCTCAATATCTTACATCGGTTTTCAACCCGTTACGTTGAAGGCCTCGGACCATAAACTTGCAAAGATAGTTCTTCAGGAAGACAGTAAGGCTTTGAGTGAGGTGGTGGTAGTGGGCTATGGAACGCAGAAACGTGCCAATCTTACTGGTGCAGTGGCAACCATCAGCTCTGACGATATCGGTAACCGTCCTGTCACCACATCTGCAGGTGCATTGCAAGGTGCCGATCCGTCCGTGAACCTGACTTTCAATTCGGGCTCCCTGGATTCCGACTATTCCGTTGATATTCGTGGTGTGGCCTCTATCAATGGCGGTACCCCGCTTGTATTGGCAGATGGCATGGAAGTGAGCCTCAACCAAATCAACCCTAACGATATTGAGTCTGTCTCCATACTTAAAGATGCGTCTGCCTCTTCCATCTATGGAGCCAAGGCCAGTTCGGGCGTTATCCTTATCACAACCAAGAAAGGTAAGGATATGCAAGGAAAAGCCACCATTATGTATAACGGGCGTATAGGCTGGAAACGAAACACCACCTCGACCGATTTTATCCGCAACGGTTATGACTATGTGTCTTTGGTGAATAAATATTACCAATCTTATAACAACAAGCAATTGCTTTCTTATGATGACGAAGGCATGCAGATGTTGCTGGACCGAAGGAATGACAAGACGGAGAACCCTAATCGGCCATGGGTTATGACGGATAACCGAGGACGTTATATGTATTATGCGAACTTTGATTGGTACAATTATTTCTTCCGTCAAACCCGTCCGGAGAATGAACACAATGTATCCGTCACGGGCGGTAATGACAAAATGAACTATTTTGTAAGCGGACGAATACTGGATCAGGATGGTATCTTCAAAATATATCACGACAAATACCACAACTATTCATTCCGTGGAAAGCTCAGTGCAAAACTGAATAAATTGTTCACCTATACCGGGAATGTCAATTTCAATACGACTGAATACAAATATGCCGGTTTCAAGGACGAGCAGCAGACGCTGTATTTCCTCAGTTATAATCTGTTCCCCAATGTTGTGCCGCGTAATCCTGATGGGACGATCGTGCAATATATCAATCAGATGACAGGCAATTCGCCCCTTGGTGGGGGCCATGCCGGTTTCCTGACCGCAAACGAAGCGAGGAACCGGCGTACAAACAAAGACTTGGTGCTTACCAACCAGTTGGATTTGGAAGTGAACAAGGAATTGATATTCACATTCTCATATGCCTATAAAGACCGCAACCGTGTGCGCAGCTACCGTGACATGCCTTTTGAATATTCACGACAGGAAGGGGTCACGCAGACTTTCACTTCTGGAACGATAAAAGACTATTATCAAGAAACCCACGTCAATATCCGTGACCATAACCTTAACATATACGGGACCTATCAACACACATGGGACAAACGACACAACTTCAAAGCCGTCGGTGGTATGCAATATGAAGATTATCGTAGCAACGAACTCTCTGTCACCAAGAATGATTTGCTGAGCAAAGAATTGGCTTCCATGAGCATTGCCACAGGAGAGACCGTTACGACACAAGAGATCAATGCGTTTCGTACGCTCGGTTATTTCGGCCGTCTCAACTACGATTATATGGGCAAATACCTTGTCGAGGTAAGTGGTCGTTGGGACGGTACGTCTCGTTTTGCAAGCCATGACAGATGGGGGTTCTTCCCGTCAGCTTCGTTTGGCTGGAGAGTGAGTGATGAAAAATTCTTCGAACCGCTCCATCGTTTCTGGGATAATGCGAAGTTACGATTCTCATTGGGAAGTCTCGGAAACCAGCAGGTTGACACTTATGCATATTTCGACGAGATTTCAACAGACAATTCGATGAGCTATACCTTTGATGGACTCAATAGAGCTTATTACGCAAGTGTTTCGAATCCTAAGTCGGCAAACCTGACATGGGAAACGATAACCACCTACAATCTTGGTATTGATTTGGCATTCTTGAGAAACAGGTTGACAGTTACTGCCGATTATTTCATCAGATATACGAAGGACATGCTCACTCATTCACTGACACTACCCGCTGTCTTCGGTGCAGAGGCCCCCAAAGCCAATTGTGCAGATTTACGTACGAATGGTTGGGAATTATATGTTGGCTGGAACGATCAGTTTAAGGTTGCAGGCAGACCTTTACGTTATCATGTGTCGGCAACCATAGGCGACTATAAGTCTACGATTACTAAGTTTGACAATCCCAACAAACTCATATCCGATTATTATGAGGGCATGACATTGGGCGACATGTGGGGCTATAAAGTTGGCGGACTGTTTAAGTCTGATGATGAAGCAGCCCAATATCAAGCAAGAATAAACGACAAAGCGGTAAACAACAGAGTCTATAACTCAAAAACAGACAACCGTCTTCGTGCCGGCGACGTGAAGTTTCTGGATTTAGATGGTGACAATGTCATATCGGAGGGCTCTGGAACGGTCAATAACCCCGGTGACAAGCGTATCATCGGTAATAATCTGCCAAGATACTCTTATTCTTTCCGCTTAGGAGCAGAATATGAAGGCATTGACTTCTCGGTGTTCTTCCAAGGTGTCGGTAAGCAGAATTGGTATCCAACCCAATATGCCTACACCTTCTGGGGGCCTTATTCCTTGCCGTCAGTCTCTTTCATCCCAACTGACTTTGAAAGTAAAGTGTGGTCGGAGGCTAACCCCGACGCATACTTCCCCCGACCACGTGGTAACCAAGCCTACAGTGCAGGTGCACTCAACGTGTATAACGACCGGTATTTACAAAATGCAGCTTATTTGCGGCTCAAGAATCTTTCCATAGGTTATACCTTACCCATCAAGAATAATAAAATATTAAAGAAGACTAGAGTCTACGTGGCTTGTGAGAACTTGTTTTATTGGTCGCCGATGAAGAAATATACAAAGGCTGTTGACCCAGAACTGGTGAACAGTACTTCTACCTACCAAAGTAAGTCTGGTGTGGGTTACGGATTCTCTAAATCTATATCTGTAGGAGCAGACATAACTTTTTAAAATTGTATCATCATGAATAAAAATAATCTTTTCAGTAGCCTGACTTTATTGGGCTTGTTCGTTTTTTCTTCTTGTAACTTGGATTTGGCTCCAGAAGATACGCTTAGTCCGAAAACGTATTTCAAGAACGGGCCGCAGCTCGAGTTGTGGACAAACCATTTTTATAGCTTGTTTCCCGATGTTGACGACCTTGCCAAACAGAATGCCGATGACAATATCAGTTCTGAATTGGGTGAGACACTGATGGGACAACGCAGTGCCGCAAGCGAAAACGGATGGACTTGGGAACGCTTGAGAGATATCAACTATTATCTCCAGCACTCCAATCAATGTCCTGACGAGCATGTAAGAAAGCAGTATGATGGGGTAGCCTATTTCTTCCGTGCCTATTTCTATTTTGATAAGGTGAAACGCTATGGTGATGTTCCATGGTATGATCAAGTACTGAACTCTAATGACGACAAGTTGCTCGCTAAGCCGCGTCAAGACAGGGAAATCATTATGGATTCAGTGATGCAGGATTTAGACAAAGCCATTGGAATGCTCCCAACAAAGAAAGATCAGGTGCGTGTAACCAAATGGACAGCTTTGGCACTGAAGAGTCGTGTGGCTCTCTATGAAGGAACATTCCGCAAATACCGTGGTATGAACGATGCTGAGAAATATTTAAAACAGGCTGTAGCCGCCGGAGAGCAATTCATTGATAATAGTGGCTATAGGCTCTACACCAATGGAATCGAACCCTATCGGACGTTGTTCAATAGCATTGACGCTGTCGGTGATGAAATTATACTAGCAAAAAGACACAGCAATACTGCAAATGTGCGCCACAGTATTCCTTTCAACATTATCATCTATCGCCAAAGCTTTACAAAGCGATTTATGAATCATTATTTGATGGCTGACGGAACACGTTTCGAGGATCAGGCAGGCTGGAGGACGATGGACTATGCAACAGAAACCCGAAACAGGGACCCGCGCATGGCGCAGACCGTACTTTGTCCTGGATATATTCAGGTGGGGGCAACGAAGGAGACGGCTAATGACCTCAGTGCTTTAACAGGTTACCGACCGATAAAATATGTGAATGCTTCGCCCTATGACGGTTCACTCAAAGCCATCACGGATTATCCGCTTTTCAGAGCAGCCGAAGTTTATCTGAATTTTGCAGAGGCAAAGGCTGAGCTCGGCACTTTGACACAGGCTGATCTGGATAAATCAATCAATAGAATAAGGGATAGAGTCGGTATGCCTCATTTGAATATGGCGGCAGTCAATGCCAATCCTGACAACCTGCTCTTGCAATATTATCCGAATGTCACAAGAAGTGCAAACACCGGTGTCATTTTGGAGATAAGACGCGAGCGTACCGTGGAGCTTGCATTGGAAGGATTCCGCTTGTGGGATATCTTCCGCTGGAAAGAGGGACAGCAATTGACCAAGGAATTCGAAGGCTGTTACTTCCCCGGTCCAGGTGAATACGACATGAACGGAGATGGGAAAGCTGATGTGTTGCTATACACCACAACCAAGGGAAATTTCAAAGGTGCAGCATTCAAAATCGGTAAGGACATTATACTTACTAACAATATATCGGGGAATATACATGCCCTGAGCAACATTGCCATCACTTGGGATGAAAACCGAGACTACTTGTGGCCTATCCCAGCAAGCGAGCGAGTGCTGACGGGGGGCATGTTGACACAAAATCCGGGCTGGACGGATAGTACTAACTTCGATTAATATAAAAAGTTCCAAGGCAAGCTGACCAATGCCTGCTTTGGGACTCAATCAATTCTTTAATAAGACAACTTATGAAAATTTTTAAGAAAACCATTGTCGCACTACTTCTTATAGCAACACCATCAGCGACAGTGGGACAGACATGCAGGGTTGATACACTGCTTCAATACATGCACGACAAAGGCAAGTCAAAACATGTGATGATTTTCGCCCATCGTGGCAATTGGCGTAACTCGGCAGAGAATTCTGTTCAAGCATTCCAAGACTGTATTGACGAAGGTCTCGACGGTATCGAGGTGGATCTCCAGATGACGAAAGACGGCGTGTTGGTCATTATGCACGATGACACCCTCGACCGCACCACAACAGGCTCTGGAAAGGTGGCCGACCACACGATGGACGAGCTCCGGAAGCTTAATCTATTAACTCCCATTGGTGTGAAGACCCGCCAAAAGATACCGACCTTCGAAGAGATACTACGGCTCGCAAAGGATAAGATACTTATTCAAGTAGACAAATGGAAACCTTACGGAAAGCAAGTGGCAGAACTTGCGAAGAAGCATGGTTGCGAACGGCAGATTGTCTTGCGGACAACTGACAACAGCGAGGTAACAAAAAGAAATTATGGAGAAAGTCTGAACGGCCTCATGCTGATGCCCGTGCTTGTTTGCAAAGGGGGCGACGCGGATAATAAAAGATTGGAAGATTTCATCAAGAATTATTCGTCGCCCGTGATGAGCTTCTCTTTCACACGCGAGGATTTCCCTATTCTCAAGAAAATCCCTGAGTGCAAGAGGGCCGGCTATCGTATTTGGCTTAACTCACTATGGGATACGTTTAACGCAGGGCACGACGACGAGATGGCGGTTACCAATCCCGACAACAGCTATGGGTGGCTGATCAACCATGGAGCAGACATTATCTTCAGCGACAACCCTATGCTGTTAAAGAAATATCTGATAAAGATTAATAGGTGGTAGTAAGAAACCATCAGGCAGAAATCAATAAATCCTTAACTTATAAACTCAATTCACATGCAAAAGAAATTCTTATTGCTCGTTTTCTCGGCAGTCGCTATTTTCAGCACGGCAGCCGAAAACCGTGCAAATTTAATCAGAGAGAAACTACTCAACAGAGATAATCGCTCTGTAATTGTTGCTTCACACCGTGGCGATTGGCGCAATTTCTGCGAAAACTCGCTCGAAGCCATTGATAATGCGGCGAAAATGGGAGTTGACATCGTTGAGATAGATGTGCAACGTACAAAAGACGGACAGCTTATCCTCATGCACGACCCTAAACTTGATAGGACAACTACGGGAAAGGGCTTCATTGCAGACACGACATTGGCTTATATCAAGACCTTGCACTTGAAAAATGGCTGCAACATTCGTACAATTCATCGTGTGCCGACATTGAAGGAGGCGTTGCTGCATGCTAAAGGGAAAGTGATGCTAAATCTTGACAAGGCCGACAGATACTTTGATCAAGTGTATAAATTAATGCAGGAAACGGGTACAACGAAACAAATCGTCATGAAGGGCACCAAATCTGCCGAGGAAGTAAAAAAGCAATATGGCGATTACCTTAAGGATGTGATTTATATGCCCATTGTTGACCTTGATAAACCAAACGCAGTTGAACAGATTGAAAAGTTTATCAGTGATATGCATCCGGTTGCTTTTGAACTTTTATTTAAGAAGGATACAAATACTATTCCACTGTCCTTACCGGTAAAACTCAAGGGAAAGGCACTCATCTGGTATAATACTCTTTGGGACACAATGGCAGGTGGACATGACGATGACATGTCTTTGGAAAATCCCGATAAAGGATATGGCTACCTTATCGATAAACTTGGTGCACGAATTATTCAGACCGACCGTCCACAGTATCTGATTGAATACCTACGTTCACGTAAACTGCACGACTGATGGAGCTTCTTAACAGAGTACTTTCATTTTATAAAATCCCGTCTCCGGCCGACAAGCCCGAGACGGATAAAGAAAGGTTTAAGCGTGTCCGCATCATATCCTTTCTCACTGCAACGTTGGGCTATGGAGTCTATTATGTTTGCCGACTCAGCATGAATGTCATCCGCAAACCAATGGTAGAGGAAGGCTTTTTGTCAGAAACACAGATAGGCATTATTGGCTCCTGCCTTTTCTTCACTTATGCCATTGGTAAGCTATGCAACGGTTTTATTGCGGACAGAAGTAATGTGAAGCGATTGATGGCAACGGGATTGTTGGTGTCGGCATTGGTTAACCTCATTCTCGGTTTTACCGATTCCTTTTTCCTTTTCGCGTTGTTCTGGGGCATCAACGGGTTCTTCCAATCTATGGGGGCTGCTTCGGGTGTAGTCTCTCTGTCAAGATGGTTTGACAGTAGCAACCGAGGCACTTACTATGGCTTTTGGAGTGCCAGCCATAACATCGGTGAGGCAATCACCTTCATTACCATTGCAATCATTGCGACGCAGTTTGGCTGGCGTTATGCATTGATTGGTGCAGGCGTGATAGGTATCGCATATTTTATGGTCATACAAATTGGTATGAAAGATACGCCACAGAAGTATGGCTATTTGTTGGAACAGAAAAGATTGAATAATGAGAAAGGAAATACCGATTTCAATAAAGCGCAAAAGGCTGTCCTGCGTAATCCTGCTATATGGGTTCTGGCTTTAGGCTCAGCTTTCATGTATATTAGCCGATATGCCGTTAATAGCTGGGGTGTTTTCTATCTTGAAACGATGAAAGGCTATTCAACACTGGATGCCAGCTTTATTATCTCCATTAGTTCGGTATGCGGTATTGTTGGAACCATTGCTTCAGGACTTATATCTGACAAGCTCTTTAAGGGCTCTCGAAATGTTCCTGCATTGGTTTTCGGACTGCTGAATGTTGTAGCCTTATGCCTCTTTCTGCTTGTGCCTGGTGTACATTTCGTCATTGATGTCATTGCCATGGTGCTTTTTGGCTTAGGCATAGGTGTATTGATTTGTTTCCTTGGAGGATTGATGGCTGTCGACCTTGCACCTAAGAATGCAGCAGGTGCTGCACTCGGTATCGTTGGAGTAGCCAGTTATATTGGAGCTGGTGTTCAAGATATTATGAGTGGATGGCTGATAGAAGGTCATAAACATTTTGTAAATGGTTCTGAAGTATATGATTTTACATATATCAATTACTTTTGGATTGGGGCTGCATTGATGTCTGTTATTCTAACTCTTCTTGTTTGGAATGCAAAAGCTAATAACAATTAAGATATAAGAATTACAGATGATCTGTATGACAACAAAACTATTGAATTATTTGCATTTTTTGTTTTCATCCTAAATCAATTTTAAATCTACATTTTGTCAAAATAATTACAAATCTAATAAATAGCGAACCTTTTATTGATGATACAAGTTCGGGATAAGAGTATCCTCTATAAGTTGGGTGTAAATGACAATAATAGGCGTGAAAAGACTTATTCTCTTTATCCTTTAGAGGAATAAGAGACTCTCTAAACGATTTTGAACGAATATAGTCTTACATTCTTTGCTAATATTTGTATGTATTATATAGGCTATATCAAATGACTAAGATGTGGATTATTTTTTATTCGTTCTATCTCAGAACTAACAAGGGATAATATATCTTGTTTAACACGTTTATAGTTGGCTTCGATAGCCTCTTTGAGATTATCGGAGCCAACTTCATTTGTAAAGTCTACTATTACAGGTATGGGCTGATAGGCTTTCATTTCTGCCGATACCTTAGCACTATTCACCACTATCTCTGCATGAAAAATCTTCTGGTCGATGCGCTCATCGAAGTTATCGGACACGGCACCGACAAACATTCCCTGTGTGAGGTTAGAAATCTTACTTGCAGGGATAAGACTGTCCATCTGCGTGGAAATGGAGGTGGACTTATCGTTGCGGTTGATGGTCATGGACTGCCGTTGCTGCAAGACCTTACCAAAGCGCTCACTCAATGTCTTGGCAGTTTCTCCAACTACCTGCCCGGAGAACACATTACCTACTGTATTCTGAATGACCTTACTTTCTTTGTCTCCATAGTCTCGTGTAAGCTGTGAGAAGTCCTGAAAGCCCAAACATACCGCAACCTTGTTGCTTCGAGCGGTAGCAATTAAGTTATCAAGCCCACGGAAATAAATGGTCGGCAGCTCGTCTATAATCACCGAGGATTTGAGTTGCTTCTTCTTGTTAATGAGCTTCACAATACGACTGTTGTAAAGTCCAAGTGCAGCCGAATAGATATTCTGACGGTCGGGATTATTACCAACTACAAGGACTTTCGGCTCATTAGGGTTATTGATATCAAGCGAGAAATCATCACCCGTCATCACCCAATAAAGGGCAGGGCTTATCATACGAGACAGCGGTATCTTGGCACTGGCAATCTGTCCCTGCAACTGGTCCTGCGCTCCTCCCTCCCAAGCGTCCATGAAAGGCGAAAGGTAGTTGGCAAGTTCATCATAGGAAGTGAGTATAGGAAATATCTGTGCGTAGGGGCGGTTCAGGAACTCAATGGCATGAGGAAAGGTGCAATACTTTCCGTTCTCATAGATTTTCAGAAACCAAATGATGGCTGCCAATAAGATAATCGGCGACTCCACAAAGAAATCACCCTGTTTTTGTATCCACGAACGGTTCAAGTTGAGCATGATGGTGTAGGCACTTTCGTAAGCGTCCGATATATCCGTCATAAAAACGGGATTAATAGGATTACACCGGTGCGACTTTCTCGGATCATCGAAGTTGATTACATAGAACTGCGGCTTTATCTTGTAGGCATCCAAGTGATTAAGCAGGTGATTATAAGCAATCTCGGAAAGGTCTGGAAACTTATAGTCGTAGATGTACATGGCAAAGCCTTTCTCTATCTGCTGCTTGATGTAATTGTTCACGATAGCGTAAGACTTACCCGACCCCGGTGTGCCGAGTACCATCGAGGCGCGGAAGGGATTGACTACGTTAATCCAGCCATTATTCCACTTCTTCTTATAGTAGAAGCGTGTAGGAAGGTTTACCGAGTATTCATTCTCCATCAATCGTGTTTCCTGCATGAAACTTTCGTTCTCCGTGTTGAAAACATCGTCCATAAGGTTGTTTTTGAGCAGTCGGCTCATCCATACGCCACCCATCAGCAGACATATATAACCAACGGACAGCGTGAAGATATAGAGCGTAGCTGCACCGACCTTACCGATGGGCAATGCCAGCAGCCACCAGTTGAGAAAGAAAAAGACAAAGCCAGAGAAAAGCACCGTCCAAATCTTTGGCCAAGTGATTTTCTCCTCTTTCACGCCCTTTGTTCCAAGGCAGGACAAAGCGAGAAATACCACACAAAAGAGTTTTGACCAGAGGATGGATGAAAACAAGCCCGTGGTGCGCTGGAAGTTCATTAGAATTTTATCAATGATGCCAAGCGTAAACCCCCAGACATGAAATGCCTCGTAACAGAACCAATAACAGTTAACGAGGAGGAATATCACCGATATACCCCGCATAAAGTCCATGACTTTGCCTAATGCCCTTAAATCATCTTCCTGTGCCATAATGCTGTTTTTTGTAGCCTCCCCTGACCCCTCCGAAGGGAGGGGAGATAGAAATGCTCGTTTATTTAATGTTTTCTTCGTCTAATATTTACCTTACTTAGTTTTCGGAGCTTACGCTGCCATGCAGCTTCTTTCCAATCATCGTTGCCCGTAGATAGGAAAGAACCATCTGTCATATCCTCGATAAGTTCATCGACAAGGTTGTCCCCATCTTCGGCATTGGATTGTAAAGGCTGGACAGTTGCTGATTGTTCCAAACGGACAGACGGATTGCCATACAGCGTTTCGTCCAAGAATGGGTTATGAGCAGGATTAGAGAAATAGCCATTGAATACATTGGCGGCATATCCTTTGCCTAATCGTGAGCCATTAAGTGCAACGCCCACTTTATCATCAATAAAGGTAATGCCGTAAATTCTTCCATTATCATTCTTTCGGATAAACACACGCAAGCCTTGTTCCTCCAATCTTTGCCGAAGTTCTTCCTCCGCCTGGGGAGAGGTACGCATTGTTTGTAACACCTTGCCTCTTATAGTCGGTACCAATGGCTTGATGGCTTGCTTTGATTTTTGCATCCTGTTCTGCACGGCAGTATAGCCCACACCACGACCGATGTCCGAGGCGTTGATGGGTGTGCTTACTTTGCCTCCCTTGTCATCAGTCGGAACATAGACAAGTCCGTCGTATTTCTTTCCCCGAAACTCCGTCTTTACTTCTTCTACGGCAAGGTTATATTTGCTCAAAATGGCATTGAACTCGCCCAAGGAGCAGAAACGATAATGTTTCAGTACCATGTGGGCAACATTTGCCACCTGTTCCTTGATATTCCCTTTTATGGTATCCACCTTGGGCGTTTCTGTTACCGCTTTCTCACTAACCTTTGAACTCGGAATAAGGTTATACTTCCTTTCCAAGGTGTCGATAATCTGCTTGCTCCTTCGTTTTTCAAACCTGTCGTTGATTTTCTTTCCCTCACCGTCCACCCGAAGTGATACGATGTGGATATGCTCACGGGCGATGTCGTTGTGCTTGAACACGATGTAGGGTTGATTGCCATAACCAAGTGCTTCCATATACTCCTTGGCTATCTGCGTGAGTGTTTCATCGGAGAGTTTCTCGTCAGGATGCGGATTAAGAGAACAATGGAATACCATCTTTTTTGTTCGACATTTCTCTGGGATAAGTGCTTGCATATCGGCAAACACCTCTGCCATCGTATAAGTTCCCTCTTTGTCCTGATACAATTCAGCGGCAAGGAGAATGCTTGCTTCCCCTTTCTCCACCTTTTTGAAGTTGTAGCCGAGTGCTCCTCCAAGGTTCTCCGTGGCAGATATTTTGGCAATCATTTCTTACGGTAGTCTATGGTAAGACTGTTAGCCTGTTCCTGCAAGACAATGATTTGAGCAGACAATTTCTCCAACTTTTCAAGCAGTATCTGTGCAGTTTTTACGCTGTGATAGCTGTTGATGGCACGCACGGTCTGGTTATAAAGCACGCCAATCTTATGGATTTGTGCCGTCAGTTCCGAGAGCTTTCGGTAATATTCTACGGCAGATTTATCCACCGTAATCACCTTGAAACTCTCTCCAAGAATGCGAGCGCGTACGAAATCCGACTTGGTTTCTGCACCCGAACGCTGAAACAAATCTATCGCTCTTTGCTGGTCTTTGGGGTTGGGTAACCGTACATGCCAGTTGTCCCAACGGGGTTTTTCTGCGGTTTTTCGTTCTGAACCGTGTTCCGTGTCCTTATTCATAATCCCTTCTGTTTTTTAATTACGACTTTGGAGTAATTCATCTCCCCTTCGGGGCAAGGGTCTTTGTGGTACAAACAGCGGTTTGTGTTACAAAGACACACCTTGCCAGTATCAAGAAATGATACGAGTGAAGCATCCACCCTTGTGGGGGTGTCTGCTTCGGGACGTTACCTCCATGTATTATTCTCGCCTGCAAAGTTACGGCGGATTTTCAAATAACTCATTATCAATGACATTCACTCTTTTTCCTTTCATTTCCCTGTACTTCACAGGCATGGAAATATCTATCGAAAAAACGTTTATTTTGCAGACAGAACGAGCGGACAATCGTTCGATAGTCCTATCAGAAGTACGATAAGACGGACGATTTTTTTATCGTTCAATCCATCGTCAGACAGAGCAATCGACATACCGACAAATCGACAAACAAAACGACAGATAGTTCGGCATATCGACAGATAGGAAAAACGATTACCCGTTCAGACGATTGGTCAAACGACCTTCCGTTCAAATAACAGTTCAAACGATTAAAACATCTATTATATGGAACAGATACAGGCATCGCCCATATTTCTGGGCTTCTCCTCTCAAAAGGGAGGCGTGGGTAAAAGTACCTTGGCAGAAATTGTCAGCAGTATCCTTTACTATGAAAAAGGAATCCACCTTTTTGCTGTGGACTGCGACTTGTCACAGGACTCCTTCTATAAACTCCGTGAAAGGGAAAAGGCTTGCATTGAGAGCGACCCACAGCTTTCCCTGCAGATGAAGCAATACTTCTCCTCTTTGGGGCGTACAGCCTACCGCATACTCAAAGCTGCACCCAAGGAGGCAATAGCAAGGGCAAACGATTATATCAGAAGACATCCGTCAGAGAAGTTTGATCTGGTCATCTTCGACTTTCCCGGTCATGCAGGTACCAGTGACCTTCTGCAGCTCTCGCTGGATATGGACTATATCCTTTCGCCCTTGGAGCCGGATGTGCAGTCTATGGTTGCGTGCCTTACCTATATCAAAGCGGTAAACGACTTGGGCGTGTCCATGTCAAGTGCCCGTATCAAGGAAATCATTCTCCTATGGAACAAGGTTGACCGAAGAGTTAAGAACACGCTCATTGAATATTACAGCAAGTATATCAGGAACGAAGATTACACGCTGCTCGACCGCCACGTCTATGCCACCCACCGCTTCAGCCATGAGTTGGAGCAATACGGATTCCGTGGAGTATTCCGCTCCACTTACCTGTCTCCCAATAAAGCCTTACGGACAGGGACCGGCATCGATGAGCTGACAGAAGAACTGCTTGCACACATCCAACTTAAATAAGACATCACTATGGCAAAGATACAGGAACAGCGGCAAAAACTGGAAGCCAAGCTCAAGGAAATGGCAGAAGACGGGGTGATGAAGATACCACCCAAGGAAACGGTAGCTTTTGACCCGCCTGATGAGGAATATGAAGAGGATGTGAAGATTGAGGTCAGTCCCGGTCAAAAGGAAAAACAGCATCTGAACAAGGAGAACATGCCTGTCTCTGAAGAAACACAGGACAATCCCTTGTATAAGAGCTGCGGGAAAGGAAAGGAGAAAAGTACGGAAATATCCCGGATTTCCTTAGAGGACTACCGTACACGCTATTTGCAATCGGTCCGCCTCCGGGAGCGAACCAACTTCACCATGAGTGTGGATACGCTTCAGGTACTGAGAAACGTCTTACAGGACTTGGGAGAACGGGTGTCAATGGCATCCTACATCGACAACATCCTGCGTGAACACCTCAAGGAGTACAAGGAACTGCTCAACAATGCCACGGCAAAGCATCGGCGCAAGGTGGCAATAGACTTTTGAACAAAGAACCAACGACATATAAAAATCACCATTATGCAAACGATACTATTCAACATACTTCTGTTTCTGATAGCGGTATGGGTGTTCATTGGAATACTCTTCCTTTGGCAGCAGTTCCGCATAGCGTGCCGCAGATTGGAGAAAGCGTGTGAGAAGAAAGAAGAACGGAAACAGAGTGTATCTCCTGTTACCCAAGATCAAATCGAGCAGGCACGGCAAATGCTTATCGGCAAAAGCAAATCATACGGGGAACGCTATGCCGAAATCTCAAAAGAGATTACGACAAATTCTCAAAAAATCCCCGAAATTCCCGCTGTTTCCTCAACTGAAAATCCAGCCGATAATCCCAATACCTTTGCAGCGGAAAACTCACTGGTGCCCGAAGAAACAGAAGATGCGGAAGGCATGGAAGAGGACAACGAGCTGCAGGTTAACTACACAATGGACGAATCTGACGAAGACAGCATCGTTCGTGAAGAGCTGCAAATCGCTGACGCTGCTTTACCCGAAGTCTCACCCTCCGCTATTCTTGCAAGGGAAGTAGTCCGTATTACCGGCTGGCACAAGAATGACGATGCGCTTGATGAGGAAAACGAAGCAGAGGTGCAGAATATGCTGCAAAGCATATGGGGCACGCAGCTTATGGACTATATCAAGGAGGCAACGCTCAAGCAGGAGAAAGACCATCAAAAGCTACTTGCTGCCATTCGCAAAACGGAGGAAGCGGAATTAGAGGAAAGTAATATTAGCTCTTCTTCTGACTTTGAAACGAACTCAAACGTAGAGAGCAGCAACAGCGATGTTTCGGAAGATGACGAGCATCCACTTTCATACTATCTGTAAAAATAGTGTTTGTTCATATTGTACCGTGATCGAGGGGTGGCTCAAAAGTAAAACAATCAACCAATATCAGTCATACGATAAAACCGAGCCACCCCTTACCATCTCTACCCAAAAGAAAACAATTCATTTAACAACATAAAATAAAAAGAACAATGAACAACAAAAAGAAAATCACAATGCTGCTCCTGATGGCACTGACCACAGCAGGAGCATACGCACAGGGCAACGGCATTGCCGGAATCAACGAAGCTACAAAAATGGTAACCTCCTACTTCGATCCCGGCACGAAACTCATCTATGCCGTGGGTGCGGTAGTGGGGTTGATAGGAGGAATAAAAGTGTACAACAAGTTCTCAAGTGGTGACCCCGATACGAGTAAGACCGCAGCCTCTTGGTTCGGTGCGTGTATCTTTCTCATTGTGGCTGCCACAATTCTGAGAAGTTTCTTCTTGTAAGGCGATGGCTGCATTTGAAATCAACAAAGGTGTAGGCCGGACGGTAGAGTTCAAGGGCTTAAAGGCACAGTATCTCTTCCTCTTTGCAGGAGGGCTGCTGGCAGTCTTCATTCTCGTGGTCATTCTCTATCTCTGCGGCATCAGTCAGATAGCCTGTCTTGTCATAGGTGTAGTAGGTGCCACCATAGTGGTGTGGCAAACGTTCACCATGAATAGAAAGTATGGGCAATATGGGCTGATGAAAAAAGGAGCAGTGCGTATGCACCCACGCTACCTTATGAACCGCCGTACAGTCTTCCACCTTATCCGTAATCTTCAACCAAAGAAAGCAAAGAAATGAGAAACAATAGCAAGATATCAACCTTGGAATCGAAGTTCCCGCTGCTCTCCATAGAGCAGGGCTGTATGGTGAGCAAGGATGCTGACATCACGGTGGCTTTCCGTGTAGAGCTGCCCGAACTCTTTACCGTCACTTCTACAGAATACGAGGCAATGCACTCTGCCTGGCATAAGGCAATCAAGGTGCTACCCAATTACAGCATCGTACACAAGCAGGACTGGTTCATTAAGGAGGACTACCAAGGAAAGCTCTCCGATGGCGGACTGAGCTTCCTTGCCCGTTCCTCTGAACGGCATTTCAACGAGCGTCCGTATCTACACCATTCAGTCTATCTCTTCCTTACCAAGACCAACAAGCAGCGCATGGCACAGCAGAGCAACTTCTCTTCGCTTTGTCGTGGACACCTGCTGCCCAAGGAAATCACCAACAAGGAGGAGGTGATGAAGTTTATGGAAGCCGTAGACCAGTTCGAGCGTATCATCAATGATACCGAGCAGATAAGGATTGTCCGCATGACTGAAGACGAGTTAGTCGGCACAAATGAAAAGGGCGGTCTGCTTGACCGTTACTTCTCCCTTTCTGAAGAGGGACATGCTTCATTGGAGGACATCCGCTTGGGCGCAGACCTTGTGCGTGTGGGCGACAATATGATTTGTCTGCATACGCTTAGCGATACGGACGACCTACCGACAACGGTCAGCACGGACAGCCGATATGAACGGCTATCCACCGACCGAAGTGACTGCCGTCTTTCCTTTGCCTCTCCCGTAGGGCTGATGCTACCCTGCAACCATATCTATAACCAGTATCTCTTCATCGAAGACAGCGATGCCAACTTGGAACGCTTTGAGAAGCAGGCAAGGAATATGCACTCGCTGGCACGCTACAGCCGTAGCAACCAAATCAACGAGGAGTGGATACAGGAGTATCTCAATATTGCCCACTCACAGGGACTGACCTCTATCCGTGCCCACTTCAACGTATTGGCATGGAGCAGCGATAAGGAAGAACTTCGCCAGATCAAGAATGACGTGGGCTCTGCACTTGCTCTTATGGAATGCCACCCACGCCACAACACCATTGATGCGGCAACGCTCTACTGGGCAGGCATTCCCGGCAATGCGGCAGACTTTCCAGCAGAAGAGTCATTCTATACTTTCATCGAGCCTGCCCTCTGTTTCTTTACGGCAGAGACAAACTACAAGGATTCGCTCTCTCCCTTCGGTATCAAGATGGCTGACCGCCTTTCGGGGAAACCTGTTCATCTGGACATCTCGGATTTGCCGATGAAAAAGGGAGTCATCACTAACCGTAATAAGTTTATCTTGGGTCCTTCGGGCAGTGGCAAGTCTTTTTTCACCAACCACATGGTTCGTCAGTATTACGAGCAGGGAGCGCACGTCCTCTTGGTCGATACGGGTAACTCATATCAAGGCTTGTGTGAACTTATCCACCGCAAGACCAAAGGTGAGGACGGTGTGTATTTTACCTATACCAATGAAAGTCCCATTTCCTTCAACCCTTTTTATACCGACGATTACTTCTTCGATGTAGAGAAAAGGGAGAGTATCTGCACGTTATTACTTACACTTTGGAAAAGTGCTGATGAGCATATCACAAAGACTGAAGCTGGCGAACTTGGTTCAGCCGTAAACTCCTATATCGAGCTGATATGTGCTGACCACAGTGTTACGCCCTGTTTCAATACCTTCTATGAGTATTTGCGGGACGTGTACCGAAAGGATATGGAAAAGCGTGACATTAAGGTAACGCTCTCGGACTTCAATATCAACAACCTCCTTACAACACTCAAGCAATATTATCGTGGCGGTCGTTACGACTTCCTTTTGAACTCGGACAAGAACATCGACCTGCTCTCTAAACGCTTTATCGTCTTTGAAATTGACCAAGTGAAGGACAATAAAGACCTCTTTCCTGTGGTAACGATTATCATCATGGAAGCCTTCATCAACAAGATGCGCCGATTAAAGGGTATACGCAAGATGATACTCATTGAGGAAGCGTGGAAAGCCATTGCTTCGGCAAACATGGCGGACTACATCAAGTATCTCTATAAGACGGTGAGAAAGTATTTCGGGGAAGCCATTGTCGTAACGCAGGAGGTGGACGATATCATTCAGTCGCCCATCGTCAAGGAAAGTATTATTAATAACTCCGACTGCAAGATACTGCTCGACCAGCGCAAGTACATGACCAAGTTCGACGGCATACAGGCGATGCTCGGTCTTTCGGAAAAGGAAAAGAGCCAGATACTCTCCATCAACCAGAACAACGATCCGAACCGACTCTACAAGGAAGTGTGGATAGGTCTGGGCGGTATGCAGAGTGCCGTCTATGCCACGGAAGTGAGCATGGAGGAATACCTCACCTACACCACGGAGGAAACCGAGAAGGTGGAGGTGATGAACAGGGCGGCACAGCTTGGTGGGGATATCGAAACGGCTATCCGTCAGCTTGCCATAGAGAAAAGAAACAATAAAAAGAAATAAGTACAAACCATCAAAACTATAGTAACAATGAAAAAGTACATTTTCATGGCTCTCTTAGGATTGAGCCTTTCTGTTCCCAAAGCCCACGCACAGTGGGTAGTAACCGACCCTGGCAATTTTGCCGGCAATATCGTCAATTCGGTTAAGGAGATAGCAACTGCCTCGAAGACGGTGAAGAATACCCTTGACGGGTTCAAGGAGGTGGAGAAGCTTTACAACGACACCAAGAAGTATTACGATGCACTCAAGAAGGTGAACAACTTGATTGGTGATGCCTATAAGGTCAAGGAGTGTATTCTGATGGTGGGCGACATCTCGGAGATTTACGTCACCTCGTATAAGAAGATGCTTTCGGACAAGAACTTCCGCCCTTCAGAACTTGCTGCAATGGCTTCGGGCTATGCCAAGCTTCTGGAGCAGAGCGGTGAGAGTCTCAAGGAACTCAAGTCCATCGTCAAGTCGGGTGTTCTCTCGATGAACGACCACGAGCGTATGCAGGCAATCGACCGTATTTATACCACGCTTAGGGAAAACCGTTCGCTCGTGTCGTATTACACAAGGAAGAACATCTCCGTAAGTTACGTCCGTGCCCGTGAGAAGAACAACCTTGCCTCTGTCAAGGCGCTCTACGGCAATACGGCAAGCAGGTATTGGTAATTAAGTTATTGGTTATTGGTTATTGGTCATTCATACATCTAAACACACTTGCTTATGGATTTTGCCAGTTTACACGAGCTGCTCCACTCAACCTATGAAGAGATGATGCCGCTCTGCGCTCAGATGACAGGCATTGCCAAGGGTATTGCGGGCTTGGGCGCACTCTTCTACATTGCCCTTCGGGTATGGGCTTCCATAGCCCGTGCCGAGGCGATAGATGTCTTTCCGCTTCTCCGTCCCTTCGTGCTGGGCTTCTGCATCATGTTCTTCCCGACAGTCGTACTGGGTACGATGAATGCCGTTCTCTCGCCCGTAGTGCAGGGAACGGAAAGCATGGTGCATCAGCAGGAGACCAACTTGGCGGAGCTTACCGCCAAGCGTAACCGTCTGCAGGAGGAAGCCTACCTGCGCAATCCCGAAACAGCCTACTTGGTATCCAACGAGAAGTTCGACCAAAAGATAGAGGAGATGGGCATCATCGGCCCCGAAGACGCTCTTACCATTGCCGGGATGTATGCCGAGCGTGCTGCCTATCAGACCAAGCAGTGGGTGATGAAAATGGTGCACGACCTCATGGAGCTGCTGTTCCATGCCGCAGGACTTATCATCGACACGCTGCGCACGTTCATGCTCATCGTCCTTTCCATCCTCGGTCCGATAGTCTTCGGCATTGCCGTATGGGACGGGTTGTCGGGTTCGCTCACGGCTTGGTTCTCACGCTATATCTCTGTCTACCTGTGGCTGCCTGTCAGCTCTATCCTTACGGCACTGCTTACGAAGATACAGGTGCTGATGGTACAGAAGGACATCGAAGCGCTCAGTGACCCTAACTACCTGCCCGATTCAGGAACATGGTACTACATCGTCTTCTTCCTTATCGGTATCGTGGGTTACTTCTGCGTTCCCACCGTTGCAGGATGGATCATCGAAGCGGGTGGTGGTATCGGCTCTTACGGTCGTAATGTCAATCAGGCTGCACAGCGTGGCGCACAAAGTGCCTACACGGGCGGACGATATGCCGCGGCAGGTGCCGGGTCGGTCATCGGCAATGTCGGTGGACGTATCAAGGGTGCACTGCTCAAAGGAAAATAGAAATGGAGCAATAATGCTTAATTCATCAACAGCTATAAAAGGAAAAAGAAATGGAATTCAAATCACTTGGTAATATCGAGACCTCATTCAGGCAGATAAGACTCTATGCTTTTGTCTTTGCCATCGTCTGCGTGGCAGTAAGCGGTTATGCCGTCTATGCTTCGTACAGCTTCGCCAAGGAGCAGCGGGAGAAAATCTATGTGCTTGACCAGGGAAAGTCGCTCATGCTGGCTCTCAGTCAGGATGCAAGCAGAAACCGTCCCGTGGAGGCAAGGGAGCATGTACGTCGTTTCCATGAGCTGTTCTTCACCATTGCACCTGACAAGGATGCCATTGAGAAGAATATGGAACGTGCCTTCGTACTGTGTGACAAGTCGGCTTTCAACTATTACAAGGACTTGGCAGAGAAGGGCTATTATAACCGCGCCATATCGGGTAATGTCAATCAGCGCATAGAGGTGGACTCTATCCACTGCAACTTTAATACTTACCCTTATGCGGTAACGACTTATGCACGGGAGTATATCGTCCGTCAGAGTAATGTTACAGAGCGCAGTCTTGTTACGACCTGCACGCTGCAGAACTCTGTCCGTTCGGACAATAACCCGCAAGGCTTCCTTATGGAGAACTTCCTTGTCAAGGAGAACAGGGACATACAGACCTATAAACGATAAGGCCATGGCAAGGAAAAGAAACTTTTTACTCTCGCGTCACTATCTGCGCTTTCACCTGTGGCTCCGCCATCGGTGTGAAAGACTCACGATAAGGCAGAGAAAGGAAATCGTCTATGGGCTGAGCTTCATCTATCTGCTGTGCTCGCTTTGGATGATAGCGCAGTTTTTCCTTCCTCCAAAGAAGGAGAAACTACCCATCCCCACGGGAAAGCTGACGGACAGTCCGATACGGACGGACAGCACTTTACATGAGTTATACGGCAATTTTTATCTACAACATCATCAAACCATCAAAGAAAATGGATAATAAACAGAAAGAACAAATGAAAAAAGGCTTGGTCTTCGGAGGACTGGGACTACTGTTTGCCCTCTCGATGTGGTTTATCTTCGCACCATCGGGCAAGGATAAGACTGCAGCGGAGCAGGGACTCAATGACAGTATCCCACAGGCAACGACAGAAAAACTAACGGAGAACAAGCTAAAAGCCTACGAATTAGGCGACAAGGCGCACGAGGAAGAACAGACCCGCGAGGAGATGGGCAGACTATCGGACTATTTCGCACAGAACACTGCTCCATCAGAGGCGCAGCGTGCAGAGACAGCTGCTTCTACGGCAAAGATAGAAAGTTCTATGCATCGCTATGAGGAGAACAATCGCCTCTTGAACTCCTTTTACGCTCCCGACCCACACGAGCAGGAGCGTGAAGCCTTGCGCTCGGAGATAGATAACCTTAAAAAGGAACTCTCAGCCAAAGACAGCAGGGAGGACAATGAAGAGAAACGGCAGCTTGCCTTGATGGAAAAGGGCTATCAGATGGCAGCGAAGTATCTCCCCAAAGCATCAACTCCACCTACCTTCAATAATGGTCTGACCGCTGAAAAGGAGAAGACGGAAGACACTGCAGGCGACTCTGAAGCCGCTAAGGGCAAGACTATGCAAAACGAAAAGCCTACAATGGAAGTACTGCCGGAGCGTAGGCAGGTAGTTTCTTCACTTGACCAGCCTATGAGCGATGTGTACTTTATGGAGGAATACGGCAAGAAGGCTCGTAATATGGGCTTTCATTCGCTCGTAAGTACGGCTGTACCTACAATGCGCAATACGCTGAAAGTCGTAGTGGACAGGACTACAGTTCTTAAAGAGGGTGACAATGTCGTGCTTCGTCTGCTTGAAAGTGCCAAGGTACAGGGCTTGCGTATTCCACGACAGAGCCGACTGATAGCCGTCGCTAAGATTGAGGGTAACCGTATGCACCTGCTTATCAAAAGTATAGAAGTGGACGGCCATATCATAGCCGTCAAACTCTCGGCATACGACACAGATGGGCAGGAGGGTGTTTATATACCAGGTTCAGAGGATATCAATGCTCTCAAAGAGGTCGGGGCGAACATCGGTGGTTCAATGGGAACATCCTTTACCTTCGCTTCCTCTGCCAAAGACCAGATTATCTCCGAGGCTGCCCGTGGGGTGATGCAGGGTGCAAGTCAGCTGCTTCAGAAGAAATTGCGTACCATCAAAGTTACGCTTAAGGGTGGCTACCGCCTTTTCTTGGTTCTGTCCAAATAAAACAATCAAAAATGATAAGTAAAAAATAACATCAAAACAAAAGGAACAATGAAGAAAATTATTTTATCAATGGCTATGCTTGCCATGGTGGGAGCAACAGCCACAGCACAGGAAAACAATGATGGTCTGACACCAAACCGTCCACTTACTTCGGGCGAACTCTTTCAGGGTATGAGCCGTGCCATACCAACGGGGCGTGTCGTACTACCGTATGGTCTGGACGTTACCTTTGACAAGACCGTGCATCTTATCTTCCCTTCTGCCATCCGCTATGTAGACTTAGGTTCGCAGAACATCATCGCAGGAAAGGCGGAGGATGCAGAGAACGTACTACGTGTAAAGGCTTCGGTGAAGGATTTTGAGACGGAGACCAATATGAGTGTCATCTGCGACGACGGCTCTTTCTATGCTTTCAACGTAAAGTATGCTGATGAGCCGGAGAAGCTTAGCATAGAGATGAAGGACTTCCTGTCACCAACGGACGGACGCCTGCCAAGCAATCGCTCTGATATTTACTTTAAGGAACTTGGCAACGAGTCGCCCGTATTAGTAAAGCTGATGATGCAGACCATCTATCAGAACGACAAGCGTACCATCAAACACATCGGTGCACAGCAGTTTGGCATGAAGTTCCTGCTTCGTGGCTTGTATGCCCATAATGGCTTGCTGTATTTCCACACTCGTATGGAAAACGGCACGAATATGCGGTACTCGGTGGATTTTATCACATTCAAGGTGGTTGATAAGAAAATGGCAAAGCGCACGGCTATGCAGGAACAAGTATTGCAGCCACTTCGTGCCTATCATCAGGTGATGCAGGTGCGTGGCATGGGCAGTGAACACACTGTGTTTGCGCTCGAGCAGTTTTCTCTTGCAGAAGACAAGCAGTTTGAAGTGACACTCTATGAAAGAAATGGTGTTCGTACGCTGACCTTTTATGTAACGGCAGAAGACCTGCAGTTGGCAAAGAAGATTGATAACCTCAAACTGAAATGGTAATGAAGAAGAGCAATATCATTCTGACAGTATGCGTTGCGGTGGCTATGGCTTTCAGTCTGCCATCGCAGGCACAGCGACTGATACCCAAGCAAAGGGGCGTAGAGGTCGTGGGGAGTGTTCCGCTTATCAAGGGTGAGAAACTCTTTACAGGTGATAATTTCGGTGTAGGCATATCGCTAACCCGTTATCTCAAAAAGGAGAACTACACCTTTGTGGGAGTTGAGTATGAACAGCAGAATATGCCGTACAGAAGTTATAACGTAAAACTCAAGGATGTACTCTTGCACTTGGGCTATATGCACCCCGTTCTTTCCGACAGAGGTAAGAATGTGTTACTCTATGGTGGCATATCCGCTTTGGGTGGCTATGAGCAGCTGAACGAGGACAATAAACTGCTGCCCGATGGGGCGACACTGCTCGACCGCTCCCGCTTTGTCTATGGCGGAGCCGTTCATGGCTCGATGGAAGTGTTCCTCACAGACAGATTTCTGTTTCTTGTCAAGGCACAGGGGCGGTTGCTCTTCGGCTCAGACGTACATCGTTTCCGTCCTGCACTCTCGGCAGGACTTAGGTTTAATCTTTAAGCAAGAAGAAAAATGAAAAAGAAGATATTAAGTTCGATATGGATAATGGGCGTACTTGCCCTTGCCGTGTTTTGTCTATCTGCTTGTGATAGGGAGCTGGATGTTCAGCAGTCTTATCCGTTTACCATCGAGACGATGCCCGTTCAGAAAGACATCGTCAAGGGACAGACGGCAGAGATACGCTGTACCCTCAAGCGAGGCGGTGAGTTTGCCGACACACGATACACCATCCGATATTTCCAGCCCGACGGCAAGGGAACGCTGAAGATGGATAATGGAACGGTGTTCAAGCCCAACGACCGCTATCTGCTCACAAAAGATGTGTTCCGCCTGTATTACACTTCTCTGTCCACCGACCGCCAGACGATTGACGTGTATGTGGAAGACAACTTCGGCAGGGTGCAGCAACTGACTTTCAGCTTCAACAACGAAAAGGCGGAAAATAAGGAAAAGTCCTCCGCAACAGTTACCAAAGTCTTGAAAGATGCAGACAACTAAACACTTTGCTTTATTCTGTATTTTATGTTTATTCTGCCAGCCCATCCTTGCCCAGCGTAGGGTGCGGTTGGCAGACTTGCCTCCTTTCGAACGTGGTGTGGTTGTTATTAAATACTTTGAGGGACTTCATAATAAGCCGAAGGATTTTCCTTATGTAGGATATGGTCATCAGTTACAACCAGGAGAGCACTTCACGGCAAATATGGCGGAACGAGAGGCAGACTCACTGCTCCGTGCCGACCTTTGGAAATGCTTTGAACACTTCAAAGGCTATGGCAAGGATGCGCTGCTATTGACCTTACTTGCCTACAATGTTGGTGTAGGGCGACTGCTTGGTTATGGCAAGCACCCCAAGAGCCGATTGCTGAAAAAGATAGAGGCTGGAGACAGGAACATCTATCACGAGTATGTCTCCTTTTGTCGTTACAAGGGAAAAGTTTTGCGAGGATTGGTGAAAAGAAGACAAGTGGAGTATATGTTATTTCGTCTGCCATAAAACAAATAAACTGGCACATGATTTGGATTGGCTCAGAATTTGCTTTTATAGAATGTTGAATTTTAATTATTTCTGCAATGGACGTCACTAAAGATTTTCAAACCTTCGTGGACTCTATTTTTGATATGGATTACCACGAAATTTATGAGTTGTATCAAGCAGCAAGTGGGAACGAAGGGAGTATTTCCTTGTATAGAGTAGAAACTGCTAATGGCAGTGATGATACTCTAATTATCCACGAGGCAAGTAACAATGCATTAAGGCTCACTCCTAAGGCTAAAGAATTTTTCCCAAAATGGATTGAGGCAAACCTTATGGAAGGATTTGATGCGGAATCTTTCTATGGAATGAAATATGCCATGGAGAGAGATGCAGAGCAGGAAGCAAGAGAATAGAAGGGGAAGCAAAGCGTTATTTATTTTTCTCGATTATTAAGAGAAGAAATCTCTTTGCGACTTTCTTTTGCTTCTTTGCTTTGGTCGCCTACTCGTTCAAAGACAAAGAAAAGAAGCCACGCAAATTTTCGGTTTGCGTGGCTCTTGGTCTTATTCAAGATGCTGTTTCTACACCTTCGTTATTCTGTCTATTCGCTTGTTGGGGTGTCTGTCAAATGCCCAGTTTATCTCATCATCGGGCAGGGTGCTGTGAATACTTCCACCCATAACCAACCCACAATGTTGCAGGACTTTCTGCCGTGCTTCCTCCTTGCTCTCTGCAACCACATCGAATACGCCGTCAAAAATATATTCCGTATAGACTAAAAATCTCTGTTTCTTCATCATTCCTAATCTTAAAATACAACCTTTAATAATCTGTACTCCTTTGGCTCTCCATTGGATAATTTGCGGTGTTTGAGCCAAAAGTGATGTGCGCCATAGCCGTATGCAAAGAATTTGTCAAGTTCCGTTTCTTCGGCTATTTTGCCTATTGCCGTCCTTAACTCTTCCTCGTTGTCGGATAGGGTTATCGCATTGATAACCCTGATGAGAATGTGCGGTATCTCGTCCGCCCAATTAATAATAATGTTTTCAATCTCAGTTTTCATATCTCTGATAATTTAATGATTTGTACTATGCTGTCGCTCTCATTCTCTGCTTTATCAATTTGCGGTTGGCATTGACAAGGTTCACTATCTGTTCGTGATACTCCGTGTTCTTGTTGCACACTCCACGACTTTGCACCACTTTGAGCGTGTCCAGATTGACCTCAATCGTTTCTATCCGTCTGCCCCCAATGGTTGCCGAAAGGATAAGCGAATTTTCTTTGAGATAGTAGGCATTGTCGAATACGCAATGGTGCATTGATACTCCTTCCTCCAAATGTTCCTGCACACTCTCCAATACGTGAACTTGGATTGTGCCGTCCGTGAAACAGATACCGAAGAACTTGGACTTGAGTTCGTGGAAACGCTTCTCTTCCTCGATTGCCTTTTCGCGTCTCTTCTCGATTTCCTCCTTTTCTCTCTGTTTGCGAAGTTCGCTTTGTCTGCGGTCGTGTTCCCTATGCAGGTCGGCAGGACAAAGATATTTCGGGCTGTGTATGTCTTTTCCCAATCTGCGGAGCATATCCACATAGTCGCACCATAGAGAAATATCCTCTATCTCATAGCCGTTGCGAGTGGCAACTTTGTAGGACTGCCAACAAGCGTCAAATGTCGATTTGTTGTTGAGGAAATAGCGTAAATGCTCCATTCGTCCTGCTTTCATCAATGTTTCAGCCCGGCTGTCAGAAAGCAATGCAGGAATGAGTGCTGTTGGGGCAATGTCGTGAAAATCGTCCCTAAAACCATTTCTGCGAAGAGTGTCCGTAACCTTGAACTTCGGATATATCTGCGAATAGGCTGCATATCGGTAGGCTTCATTGTCGTTACGGATAGCCATAGGTGTATAGTAAGAAAAGGTATCAACATATCTGCCCAATGTGCGTGGAATGGCAACAATGGCTTGCCGTCCTTTTGCGTTCCACCAATACTGACCGATTTCAAGTGCGTGATATTGTGCCTTACTGCCTTTCTCCATTCCCACAACAAGGAGGAACATACGCAATACTTGATACTCTCCACAAGCGGTTAGCGTGGTGAAATACCGCTTCTGCTGCAATTTACGCTCAAAGGTTTCCTTGACCTGCAACTTTGCCCTGCAATGAGGGCAAGTGCAAGTTTCTCTATGTTTGTCCATTATCCAACTATACCCACAATCCATACAAGTGGTGCGACCTTTTGGCAGGCGGTAGGCTAAATGGTCTATGCACTTACGGAATGCCCACTTTGTCTGTGTCTTGGTTATCGGGCGAAGGTGCCTGCTCTCGGCAAGGACCGCCTTCTCAAACTTGTTTCTCGGTTTCATAGACTTAAAAATCGAATAGGGATGGTTGTACTTGGGTTGCTGCATTCTCAGTCTTTTTCACTCGTGCGTTACGGCTCTGTATCTTGGCAAGTTCCTCACGCTGATATTGCTTAATGGCTTCCTGCCTTGCTTCGGCTTTTTCTTCCTCTGTGAGTTCTACAATGTGATTGACGGCAACTTGGCAAGAAACAGCCTTACCCACCTCTATATCGTCTTCATCGTAGTAGTGAACAGCCATAGAGAAGATTTCATCATCATCAAAGCCGTTGCAACCGCTTTTCTGCACTTCATTAAGAATGTAGGTGATGCACTCCTCGATATTCTTGTTCGGTTTCATCAAGTTAGGGGCAAACAAAGGGTCTGTCATAGCACGCTGATTGAGATACTCGGCTATTGTCCGTGTGAAATGTTCTGTTCCTTTCATATTGCTTAGTGTTTTGGGATTTCTACTATTTGATTGATACGTCCATATAGGTAGGCTCTTAGGCTTGTTCTGTCGGGTGCGTAATACTCTGTCCATTGTCCGTACTGATTGACAAGGTATTTCTTCAGTACATCAAAGAAGTCAAAGCGATAGCCTTGCAGGGGAACGGCTGTTCGGAAATAGGTGTTTGAGTTCACCGCCTCACATAGCCAATTCTTTTCCTCACGGCTCATCATTTCGCCACGATAGAGTTTTGCACGTAGGAGATATACTTTGCTGTTACAAAGGTTCTCCAAAGGGGGAACGTCCCATTGTACAAACTTAATTGCCAACACTTGCTCACTTTTTCCAACCACAGAGTTAATGCGGTAATGAGAGGAGGAGCTATATCCTTTTCTGTTCATCGAAGATGTTGTATTTACTTTTTGCTTATCCATAGCGACATTTTTTTTATGCGTCCAAAGATCGGAGTATGCTGATTCCTTTTTGTAGCAAAATAGAGGTAGCGGGGCGGGCTTACACAAGGTTTTGGCGGAAAATACAACCCGTAGGTGTGGAGATTTTCCAGACAAACCAAGCGGCTTAGGACCTTGGGAAAGCCACAAGCCCCGTACTACCTTTGCGGATAAAAAGGGAACAGCATCCGTCTCCTTGACTTCGCATCATGTGGAGCATTGGAAAAGAAGCAAAAGTGCAACGCTCATAGTGGGAAATAAAAAAGGTGGCTATCTCAAAATGCGAGATAACCACCTGATGAAATAATATGAAAGGTTTTAAAGAGCTGTGCTTCTCAAAGCACGCATAGCAGGATGGCACAGAGAATCGCCAGCCAGAAGAGTATGCTCAGCAGCGTAAATGTCACTTTTAGAATTACCCTGACTATAAAGCGTAGTATCAGAAAACCTGCAATGACTGACACGGTGGTAATGACCTGTGGCGTTACTATCTTTGAGATAAGCCAAACGACACCGATAACGATGGAGAGCAGGATGACCAGTTCGATGAAGCGTGTCCAACTGAAACGGCGGACTTGCTTGAAAGAAATCGGCTGCTGCTTGATGTTATTGCTTTTGTTCGATGCGTCTGCCTTGATGAAGGCAGGTGTGTGGACATCTTGATTCATGATGATTGTATTCATAATCGGAGCTTTGAATAGTTCAAGAGCAATAACAAGATGCGCAGGCTACACAAAGCCAAGTGTTGGTACAAACTCTTGGCGTGTGGAGCGGAGCGTTTATCTTGGCTCTTGACACTACAAAAGCTCCCGATGGTGCTGCATCAAGTCATGTTCTCACCGCCTATCGTTGGCAGACCATTGACCTCGATGAGCAGAACGATCGTCCCTGTCAGTTCGGTGTAGAGTTTCTCATACTCAGGACTTGCGCCAAAATCGTCCGTGAGTTCATACTTGTCGAAAACGCTTTGCACAGCCTTGTTCTTCAGGAGTATCGGGGATAGTCTTTCGGGGAGTGGGGAGGGCAGTTCTTTCTCAAACTCATTCTCCAAGACAGATACAAGCGTGTCGTACTTTGAGAAATGCAGTCCTCTATACAACACTTCGCTTGCCATACTCTCAGCTTCGGGATGCGAGAAGCCTTGTGCCACTGCATCGCAGTAGGTGGTAAGAGCTTCGTCGGCTCTTGCCGTTATGAATGGTTTGTCACTCAGCATTTCGGGGAAATGCTCACTGAGGTAGTTCTCTAACTTCAGACGGAAGTAGGATAGTTCTTTCTTAGTTGTCATAATCTTCTTGGTTTAGGGTTATACATTATTCTATTATCGGATTCCCATTGCCTTGTTGAACTTACCGAGTTTGTCGGCAAGCTGTTCCATGTCATGCTCAATCTTCTTGTTGGTGATGCGAGCATAAATCTGTGTGGTCTTTATGTTGGTATGTCCCAGCATCTTCGACACACTTTCCATCGGAACGCCCTTACTCAAAGACATGGTGGCAAATGTATGCCGGGCAAGGTGAAAGGTCAGGTTCTTCTTGACACCGCAAAGGTCGGCTATTTCTTTCAAATACGCATTAGTCTTCTGATTCGTCAGTATGGGGAATAGTTTGCCATCCCGATAGGTCTTTCCACTATACTTTGCAATGATGCGCTTCGGAATATCGAGAAGTAGGACATTTGTTTCCACGCTTGTTTTCTGCCTTTTGGTCATAATCCACTGCTTGTCATCGAGCGTGACGATGTTGTCCGGTGTGAGATTGGACACGTCAATGTATGCCAGCCCTGTAAAGCAAGAGAAGATGAAAACGTCCCTTACCTGTTCCAAACGCTGGATGCCGAAATCCTTGTTGGCTATCTTCATGATTTCTTCGTCCGTGAGGAAACCACGGTTTACCGGCTCCAAGTGGAAACGATGATTGAGAAAGGGGTCGTGAAGGAGATAGCCACGCTTTTGTGCATATATGGTTACGGTTTTGAGAGCCTTCATTTTCTTGACCGACGTATTGTAAGCGCAGCCTGCCACAGTACTCAGATATAACTCAAAGTCTTGTACCACGGATGGTGTGAATTCTGTCAGTCCTATATCCTTTCTTCCATATTTATGGATAAGGAACTCTGAGAAATGTCTTCTCAAAACACTGTACTTTTGCAGACTGTCTTTGCTGATGGTGTGTCCGACACGCTGCTTGATGTCTTCGTTGAACTTGTCGAATACCGGGAGGAAAGTTGTGTACTCCCTGTCTTTTCCTATAAAGAAAGAACGGATTTTCTCCAATGACAGGGACTCGTCATCCTCAAACTTGCGGTAAATTCCATTCAATGTAGTGGAAATAGAGTCCAATGCGGCATTGACGGACAAGCTTTCTGCCGTCCTACCTTTAAGCCGGCTTGTGGCATTATTCCACATTGTCTTATCCACGAAAATTTTCGTAGAGCCAAAATTTGCCATTTCTCCGTTAAGGAATACACGGAGCATTACAGGCGACTTTCCTTCTTTGTTCTCATAGTTTGAGCGTAGGTAGAAGGATACCTTGAAATTTGTTCTCATAATGCATCATTCTTTTGTGTAGCACTCGGCTGCAAAGTTAATATATAACATACTGAAACAGAAAGAATTGATGCCGTCAATATGGTATTCAGAATCCCGTCACTGCTACATTTTTTATTGCTACAATTTTTGTGTAGCAGTTTATGTAGCAGAAATTGACCGAATAATGACTGTCAAAACATAGGGTTATGCCGTCAGGCGATAGAGGTATATACAAAGAAAAATCGTTGTAAAACCTTGATTTTACAACGATTAGCTAATTTTTGAAGGCTAAATTGACAACCTTTGTGAAGTCCTTTTGAAGCCTATTAGCGGAGAGAGAGGGATTCGAACCCCCGGTACCTCTCGGTACGACGGTTTTCAAGA
>OGFF01000988.1_pt1 | contig 34008 bp, 35 predicted proteins | sample 1570751 | NCBI WGS metagenome assembly OGFF01 (sample SAMEA2581951, study PRJEB24529) | metagenome | biome: Human gut stool | place: China | collected 2011 | reverse complement strand
CTTTTTTCGAAATGGGGACGGTTCCTTTTTGAAAAAGGAACCGTCCCCATTTCAAAATTTCTACTCCTCGTCTTTTCTATCAAATTGTTTTAAAAATCTTACATCATTTGCATAAAGATATCTCATATCTGTAATACCATATCTAAACATAGCCAATCTATCAATGCCTGTTCCAAATGCAAATCCACTGTATTTTTCAGGGTCATAGCCATTCATCTTCAAAACATTTGGATGAACAATACCACTACCCAAAACTTCTATCCATCCTGTTTGTTTACAAAGATTACATCCCTTTCCGCCACATTTAAAGCAAGTTACATCCACCTCATAAGATGGTTCTGTAAATGGGAAATAGCTCGGTCTAAATCTTAAATCTAAATTTGCACCTATTATTTTTCTAACAAAAACTTCCAATGTTCCCTTAAGATCTGCTAAAGATACATTTCTTTCTTTTTTGTCAATTACTAATCCTTCTATTTGATTAAATTGATGTGAATGTGTTGCATCATCTTCCCTACGATATGTTTTTCCTGCTGTTATTATTCTTATTGGACTTTTTTCAGTATTTGCAACCATTGTTCTTGCTTGAACTGCTGATGTTTGGGTTCTTAGCAAATATTCATCTGTTATATAAAAGCTATCTTGCATATCTCTTGCTGGATGTCCTTTAGGTAAATTTAATCTTTCGAAACAAAATTCATCTGTTTCAAGTTCTGGTCCTTCTACTACATCATATCCCATTGATACAAATAGGTCCTCTATATCTTCTATTATTCTATTTACTGGGTGCAAGCTTCCTCTTTTTAATTTACTTCCAGGTAAAGTTATGTCTATTTTTTCAGCTTCTAATTTTTTGTTTAATTCTTCTTGTTTAAATAAAGTTTCTTTTTCCTCTATTAATTTTTCTAATTCTGCTTTTACATCGTTCACAAGATTTCCAATTATTGGTCTTTCTTCTGGTGATAGGTCTTTCATTCCTCTTAATACTGCTGTTAATTCACCTTTTTTACCTAGATATTTTACTCTTAATTCTTCTAGATTTTTTAAATCAGTTGAGTTTTTTATTTCTTCAATTGATTTTAGTTTGATTTGTTCTATTTGTTCTTTCATTCTTTTTGCCTTCCTTTCTTTTTGGCACATTGGGACCGGTTCTTTTTGTGCCCATTTTTAATTATTTAAAAAATGCCACAAAAAGAACCAGTCCATTTGGGGCATTAAAAAATCCACTTCGCCTACAACAATAGGACGAAATGGATTTTCCGTGGTACCACCTAAATTTATTAATTTGCTTTTCTTAAAGCTTAATTAACCTTATTTAAAACCTATAACGTGGTTTAATCGCTTAATGCTAATTACTTTGGTTTGTTGCTACTTTTTCCGCAACCCAAAAGCTTTCACAAAAAGTTCTAAAAAAGTGAAATTTCAATATATAATTTTAAATAGCTTTCAGCCGAGGCTATTTTCTCTTTAACAAATTTTCCATATATCTACTTTGCTTTTTTATCGAATTTTTATATTATGTTTACTATATTATCACGAATTGTAAAATTATGCAATACTTTTATGTAAATTTCTATGCTCTAGGATGTGTCTTTTTATAAACATCATTTAATCCATCATTCTGAAATTGCATATAAACTTGTGTTGATGATATATCAGAATGTCCAAGCATCATTTGAATAGATTTTAAATCTGCACCATTTTGTAATAAATGTGTTGCAAATGAATGTCTTAATGTATGTGGTGTTATATCTTTTGTGATATTTGCTTGTTCTTGATAGAATTTTATTATTTTCCAAAATCCTTGTCTTGTTAATCTTCTACCGTTTAAATTAACAAACAACGCCTGCTCTTTTTCTGTTTTTACCAATATATTACGTGCATCTTCTATATATTCTTTTAAAGCATCAAGTGACATTTTTCCTAATGGAATTGTTCTTGTTCTACTGCCATTTTTGCACATAACTGTTCCTTCTTTTAAATCTACATCTTCTATATTTAAAGATATTATTTCTGTAACTCTCATTCCTGTTGCATAAGCAAATTCAAGCATTGCTTTGTCTCTTGTTCCTTTTAAATCTACATCTTTTGGTTGCTCTAATAGTAATTCTACTTCTTGTGATGTTAAAATACAAGGTGTTCTTTTTTCTATTTTTGGTGATTGTATATTTTCTGTTGGATTTTGCATTGTTTTTTTGTTTTTTACTTCATATTGATAAAATGCTCTTATTGATGCTATTGTTCTAGAGATTGTTGATGGTTTCTTTCCCTCTTCCTCTGATAAGTGCTCTAAGTATTCTTTTATATCTTGCTCTGTTACTTTATTATATTTTATACCTTTTTCATCTAGATATTCTGAAAATTGCTTTAAATCTCTTTTGTATGATTGAAGTGTGTTGTTAGATACTTTTTTGTCAACTTCAAGAAATTTATAAAATTGTTTTAATTGTTTTTCCATTACCATTCTCCATCTTTTTTATATTTTATGCAATAATCTATTTACATAAGGTTCCTATATGTTATATCAAACTAATCAGAAAATGTAAATAGTTTTTGAAGATTTTTTTGTTTTTTTCGCATTGGGACCGTTTCCTTTCGCGAAAAGACCGTTTCTTTTTTCACTGGGACCGTTTCCTTTTGCCAAATCAGAAAATCCCCTTCTTCATTACAAAACTTAATAACGAAACTGATATCTCACATTCTAGCAAACTAGCTGCAAATAATAAAATCACCATCAAACTTGAAATAACACTGTGTCTTATAATTTCTATTTTTATATTCTCTCTTCTTCTATCATTTACAATAGCCTTGTACAGCTTAATACTACTCACTCCCATAGTAAGAAGGGCTGGTATAAAAACTATATTTTGCAAAGTTAACCCCATAAAGCCAAATAACAAACCTTTTCCAGCTCCGACAAGCCAATGATATGGATGATACCGTATATCCTAAGCAAAATCCCCTAAATAATATTATTCCCAAAACAACAGGCATTCCTATTATTGTTGTTCCTGCAAGCCAAATTATTATAGCTAATCCAATATTGCTTTTTATTGAATCCATTAGCAAATCGGACTTATCCAAATTTTCCATTGTTTTAAATTTTTCTATGAATTCATTTATATATGATATAACACTAGTTTCTTGCTCCTCTGAGCAATTATTTATAAACATTACTCCTATAAATATCCCTATTAAAAATATTATTAAAACTAATATATATTCTTTTAAATTATTTGATATATATTGACCTATCGTATTTTTTATAATTGATGGCATTTTTATTTTTTTCATTTGGAAGTTCTCCCTTTTTTGTTTTTTTAATGTTTATTCCATTTCATTTGTAAAAAGAACTTCTTTTTGATGGAGAATTTTTCGAAATGGGGACGGTTCCTTTTTGAAAAAGGAACCGTCCCCATTTCGAAATTACCAAAAAATAGAGGTAAACTTTCTACTTTACCTCTACTTTTCCATAAACTCCTCCGCCACCAGAGTGAACGTGGATATTTCCATTTATACTATTCATTATATTTTTTGCAACCTTTGCTCCAACAACTGCTTCTATATCATCTTCTGATACTTTATGTAAAACATTCATTTCTGTTTCAAAATTGCTTAATAATTTTTCAACCGTCTTTCCTCCAACTCCTGGGATAAAACTTAGTGGCACTTGATATATGTAAGGTGGTCTATTTTCTGGGCTTTTTGTTTCTTTTTTATCTTTTATTAATTCTATTCTATCAAAAACTCCAAAAGTTATATTTGTTCCACCACATTTTGGGCATACTGTTGCTGCTTGGTCTATCTCTATTGAATCATTACAGTCTTCGCAGAAACTTCTATGATATTTTCCAAGTTTTGGGTCTAATCCATAATTTGCAAGCACTTTTCTTCCATCTTCATTTTTTAGTGCTTTTACAATCTCTTTAAATGATATATCTTCTACCTGCATTTTGTTATATTCTCTTGCAATTTTTGGTAGAGAATGTGCATCTGAATTTGTTACAAATGTTTTATTTTCTAATTCTGATATTTCATCTGCTAAAAATGTGTCTGAACTTAATCCTAATTCTACTGCGAATATTTTGTCATATTTTTCTTTGAATATGTCTTTTAGTCTATCTGTGCAATTTCCATAATAACTTTTATGTGGCGTAAATATATGAGCTGGTATTACTATTCCATTATATTTTTCTACAATATCTACCAAATCATATCCTGACAAATCTGAACGTTGTGTGCTTAAAGTTACATTTTTTACGTGTTTTGCAAGTTCATTTGAAAATCCTTTTATGTCTTTTAGATATGGGAAAAAGCATACATTATGCGCACTTCCAGATTTTCCATTTCTTCCTTTTTCTGATGTCTCAACTTCACTTCCAAGTAATATGCAAACTTTGTCTTTGTATATTATTCCTCCATCTTTAAGTTCATAAGCATCCCCTGTTTTTAAGAAGTTTTCTATGTCCTCTATAACATAAGGTGATGCACAGTCTATTATTCCTGCAACTTGTATTCCTTTTCTTTCATAACATTCTTTTGCTATATTTGCAAAATTTAGGCTCCTTGCTCCTGTTATTTTTATTGGTTTTCCATTTTCTGATCTTCCTATATGTATATGTAAATCTGCAAATATTTCATACATTTTTGCTATTCCTCCACTTTGTATTTTGATTTATGATTTAGTACTTTTTGTGTTGTGTCATCACTAAATAAAGCTCTACTTTGCTTTTTTGTAGCAGATGCTAATTCTTTCATTTTTTCTAAATCTGATTTCATATTTTGTACTTCATTTGGTTCTTTTGCTAGAACTCTTTTGGCTTTTTTCTTTATGTTTTCTTCTATTGCTTCATTTATTTTGTCTGAATAATTATTTGCAAGTGCTGCAATAAAAGTCTTTACATTAGCTTCTTTGTTGTGCAAATGAACTAATTTTTTTATAATTGGCACATCTATTGTTTCTTTTATTGTTATATTTTCTAATTCTTTTATGAATTCTGTAAACATTTCCATATATCTGTTATCAGCATATTTTAGGTTTCTTTCTTTTAATACAACTAATGCTTCTTCTGTTGAAAATGCATCTCTTTCAACCCTGTTTAGTATTAGTCCTGTAAATTGGTCTACTATTTCTAAAATGTCGCTTTCTCTTTCTCTTGGTGAGCTTTCACTGTATCTGTTTACCTCTTCACATATTTTGCAAAAACGTTTGCTAAATCCCAATGTGCTTAAATATTCTGCTCCATCTTTTGCAAAAGTCTCTAATTTTCCTATTTTTTGTGCATTTTCTATTTTTTTACAGTTACATAGTAACATTGCTGTTAATACTAGGTTTTTGTCAACATTTATTTGCATATATTCTATAAACATTTTTGCTATTTCTGCTTTTAATACTATTGATTTATCAAAAAATATTCCTGTTTTTTTTGATAAATAGTATGTTATTAGCATTTTTTGAGATAAATTTTCTTCTTCTAATATATAAGTTGCGAAATCTTCCATCTTTTTCCTCCTAAGTGTCTTTAATACATTTTAATTATATTTTATATTTCGACAATTTGCAAGTAGTTTTTTTAATTTTTTTTAGGAAATAAATTATGATTTTTTATTCTTTCTTGAAAATATTATTTTTAATTTTTCTCCTCCCCATATTTCTATGCATTTTGGTGCTTTTAGTAATTGTTTACATAATTTTAGCATCTTCCATTGACAAAATTTACATAATGTTATATAATATCTTTGTTACTGAATAATATTCAACATAATAGGAGGAATTAAAATGAACGAAGAATTCAGAATTTACCACGTAGCCCGGAACGCAGCACGTCATAATAGCGCATTAGATGATGAACTCTATGGTACACCTGAGCCATCTGTAGGCGAAAGAGATTGGACTCTCGACAATCCAAAAAAATACCTCGATGACATCAACGCAGAATTACCAAAGGTAGATAGAGCAATTGATGACTTAATCTACATTCTTAAGGAGAAGAATCTTCTCTCAAAAGAATTTTTTGGTGACTTGCAGGCCAAAAATATCATCGATACAACTGGAAGAAGAGTAGAGCTCCGTGCTATCAACAGTGCTACCAAAAACTGCCAATTTAAGTTGCCAAGCTTAACTGTTGCAAACGCACATGCTTACCATGCGTTTACAGTTAGACAGTTTGAATACGCAGAGAAACTGTCGCAGATGCTGCAGACGCAGACGCCGAATGAAATTCCGGTGATTCAGTCTAAAGCTGAACGTCAGCTTAAAGTACTGGTTGCAGCCTATAGAGATTTAACTTCAACATACGTAAGATACTATGAGTATTTAAACCCTAAAAACTCACAGGAATAATCTTACAGTGTAACACAATCATTAATTCCGACAGAGGGACGTAAACTCGCCCCTCTGTTTTATTTTGTCAATTTTTCTTAATATATTAGATGAAAAAAAGAACTAGAAAAACTCAATTTTTATAATTCGAGTTTCTCTGGTTCTCTTCTTTTTTAAAAATTAATAATAATATCTCTCTTCAATTTTTTATCTTTAGCAATTCCACTTCCTACAAATACTCTATTTTCGCTATATACCCTATATATTCCATCACTTTTATCACAAAAAATTTTCACACCATTTAAGAACTTTCTAATCTTCATATTATCAAGAACTATCTCATTTTTATCCATCAAAAATTCCTCTATTGAAATAAACTTACTCTTTATAATATCCCTATTTACAACACCCTCATCACCTGTAACATCAGAAATCCTAACAGCCTGTTCAATTCTAAAATCTCCAACTCTAGTTCTATTTAAACCGCTCATAAATCCTACTGTTCCAAGTCTTTCAGCAATATCTTCACATAAACTTCTAATATAGGTTCCTTTAGAACACCAAACCTTATACACAATTTCCTTCATATCCTTAGATATAGAAATCAAATCAATATCAAAAATCTCAATCTCGCGAGGTTCTATCTCTACTTTCTTACCACTTCTAGCATACTCATAAAGTTTTTTACCATTAACTTTAATTGCTGAATACATAGGTGGAATTTGGTTCTGTTTTCCTTTAAATTCAGAAAGAACTTTCCTTACATTTTCTGCATCAAACATATCATCTGTTACTGGCTTTTTTTCAATGATTTCTCCTTCTTGGTCCCCTGTAGAAGTCTTTTCCCCTAACCTAATAGTTGCAATATATTCTTTATCATGATTTACCAAATACTTTGATAAACTAGTTCCTTTTCCAACCAATATTGGAAGTACACCTGTTGCAAGTGGGTCTAAAGTTCCTGTATGTCCTGTTTTTTCGTGAAATGTGTGTTTTAGTTTTTGTACTATATCATTCGATGTCCAATTTTTTTCTTTATTTATTATTATAATTCCATCCATATAAACTCCTTTTTTTCGTGAAAAATTTCTGATTGGGGACGGTTCTTTTCGCGAAAAGAACCGTCCCCAATCAGAAAATAAAAAATTACATAAGTTGTTTCCTAACTTCTTTAAGAACCTTATCTCTAATCTGCTCAATTGTTCCTTTGCCATAAGCTCCAGCAGCTCTTAAATGTCCGCCACCGCCAAGCATAATGGCAATACTTGCAACATCAACATACTCTAAGGACCTTAAAGAAATCTTGTATCCTTTTCCTTTTACCTCGTGTAAAAATATTGAAACTTCAACATCATCTATGTTTTTACCTACATCAACAATTCCTTCATGGTCACCAGGAACGGCATTTACCTCTTCTTGGTCTTGTCCAGTTATATATGTAAAAGCAACTTTTCCATCTTCAAAAAATTCTAATCTGTCCATTGCTCTTTTTGTTAACTCGAAATTAGCTTTATTTTTTGTGTGTAAAGCTCTTCTAAATATTTCAGATATGTTTACACCAAGTGATAAAATTTCTGCTGCGAATTCAAAGGTTTCTGTAGTTGCTCCATAAGAAAATCCACCTGTATCTGTAATTATTCCTGTCATTACACAAGTTGCCATATCTTTAGTCATTTTTATTCCAAAATAGCTAAACATTCCAATTAAAACTTGCGCGCATGCCGGTGCAACTGGATTTACAAAGTTTATATCTCCATACATTATGTTACTACTATGATGGTCTATTACTATTTTTGTTTTTGCTTTTTCGAAATATTTTGTATAGCCTTTTAATATTTTGATATCTGCACAATCTAATGCTATTGCTAAATCGTATTTTTCTACATCGCTAGATTTTTTTAATTTATCTATTTTAGGTAAAAATGAAAATGATTTTGAATATTCTGGTATTATAATATCTACATTTTTCCCCATTTCTTCTAAGGCTAAACCTGTTGCTAAAGAACTTCCTACTGCATCTCCATCTGGTAATTCGTGTGTTAGTATTACAATTTTTTCTGCTTTTTTTATTTCTTCTAATATTGTATCTAGTGTCATATTTCTTCCTTTCTGCCCCATCGGGACCGGTTCTTTTTGAGTCATTGGCACAAAAAGAACCGGTCCAAATGGGTCATTTTTACTTCTCTTCTGGCATAATTTCCTTCAAAATACTCTCAATTCTAGAGCCATACTCCATACTCTCGTCAACCTCAAAAATAAGTTCAGGAGTATATCTTAAATTAACTCTTTTAGCAATTTCAGATCTTATATAACCTGAGGCTTTCTTAATACCCTCAAGAGTGTTTTTCTTGCTTTTGCAATTAAGTAAACTAATATAAACTCTAGCAGTACGCAAATCTGGAGCAGTTTTGACCTTAGTTACACTAATTAGTCCTGTTATATTTTGATTTCTTAAATCTTGGTCAATTATAACACTAATTTCTTTTTTTAACTCCTCATTAACCTTATCCATTCTATTTGTTGTTTTTCTTTGTGGCATAATAGCCTCCTATCTTTTTATTTCTTTCATAATATAAGCTTCTAAGATGTCTCCCTCTTTAATATCATTATATTTTTCTAATTGGATACCACATTCAAAGTCTTTTGCAACTTCTTTTGCATCATCTTTGAAACGTTTTAAAGATATAAGTTTTCCGTCGTGAATAACAACATCATCACGGATAACTCTAACACCTGCGTTTCTAGCAATTTTACCTGTAAGTACCATTGCTCCACCAATTGTTCCAACATTTGATATTTTAAAGATTTGTCTAATTTCTGCAGTTCCTATAACCTCTTCCTCGAATTTAGGGTCAAGCATTCCTTTCATAGCAGCTTCTACGTCGTCTATTGCTTGGTAAATTACAGAATATTGTTTAATTTGAACTTCGTCTTTTTCAGCTTCATTTTTAGCTGTTGCAACTGGTCTTACATTAAATGCAATTATAATAGCATTTGAAACCTTTGCAAGTGTAACATCAGATTCTGTAACAGCTCCTGCTGCTGAGTGGATTACTTTTACTCTTACTTCCTCATTTGATAATTTTTCTAGAGATTGTTTTAATGCTTCAACAGAACCTTGAACATCTGCTTTTACAATTAAGTTCAATTGTTTTAATTTTCCTTCTTCCATTTGTCCAAATAGATTATCTAATGTTACTGCTGATACTTGGTTTATTGATTTTTCTCTAGCTTGACGTTTTCTTCTTTCTATTAAGTGTTTAGCCATTTTTTCATCTTTAACTTCATAGAAGATGTCTCCTGCTTGTGGAACTTCTGTTAATCCCATAATTTCTACTGGTGTTGATGGTCCAGCTGATTTTACTTTTTTACCTTTATCATTTACCATTGAACGTATTCTACCAATTGATGTTCCTACAACTACTGTATCACCTACATCTAATTTTCCTCTTTGAACTAGAACTGATGCAATAGCACCTTTGTTTTTATCAAGTCTTGCTTCTATTACAGCACCTTTTGCTTGTTTTGTAGGGTTTGCTTTTAATTCTAAGACATCCGCTTCTAGTAATACCATTTCTAGTAGTTGGTCAATATTCAAGTTCTTCTTAGCAGAGATTTCAACATAAATTGTATCTCCTCCCCATTCTTCTGGTACTAATTCATATTGCATTAATTCTTCTTTAACTTTTTGAGGGTTGGCATCTGGTAAATCTATTTTGTTAATTGCAACAATTATTGGAATTCCGGCTGATTTTGCGTGATTAATAGCTTCAACAGTTTGAGGCATTACACCATCATTTGCAGCAACAACAAGTATTGCAATATCAGTAATTTGAGCACCTCTGGCTCTCATTTGAGTAAATGCTTCGTGTCCTGGTGTATCTAGGAATGTAATATCTCTATCATTAACCTTTACTTGATATGCACCAATTGCTTGTGTAATTCCACCTGCTTCTCCACCTATTACATTTGTTTTTCTAATTACATCTAGAAGTGATGTTTTACCATGGTCAACGTGACCCATAACAACAACTACTGGTGGACGTTCTTTTAATTCATTTTCTTTGTCCTCAGATTCATCAAATAATACATCTTCTTCTTTAACTTCTTGTTTCTTGTTTGCAGTTACACCAAATTCAGAAGCAACTAAAAATGCTGTATCAAAATCCAAGTTATTGTTTAAAGTAGCCATAATTCCAAGTGACATAAGTTTCATTATTACTTCACTTGATGTCTTTTTAAGCTCTGTTGCTAAATCTTTAACACTAATAGATTCAGGTATTGTAATTTCTGTAAGTTTGAAGATTTTTTGTTTTGTTCTTTCTTCTCCTTTTGCCACTTTCTTCTTACCTTTTCTACCTCTTTGTGTTGTTAAATCATAATAATCAAGCATACTGTCTTCTTGGTCCTCGAACATATTTGATAAATTATTTCTTTGTTTTAAGTTATTTAATTTCTTCTCATTTATAGAATAATCCTCTTGATTTCTTCTTGATTTTTTCTTAGCACTTCTATTTTCATCATATTTACTATTATTTTTTTGTTTATCAATATTTCTGCTATATTCACGAGCTGACTTCTCTTCGATATTTGTTTCAACAGTAATAATGTTTTTGATGTTTTTCTCAATTCCTTTTTCATCTAATGGACGTCTATTATTGTTTCCAAATCTGTTTCCGCCATTGTTGTTATAATTATTATTGTAACCATTTCTACCATTTTGATTATTGTTTCTGAAATTATTTTGACCATTATTTCTACCATCTCTATTATCTCTTTGCCAAGGTTTTTCTCCATTATTATTTTGATATCTGTTATTATCCCTTTTTTGGAAACCATTTTGACCATCATTATTTCTGTTATTTGGTCTAAATCCATCTCTTCTATTATTTTGATAGCCATTTCTATCATTATTTCTATTATTGTGAGATTGGTAATTTCCTCTTTCTGATGATTGGTTTCTTCTATCTTGGAAGTCATTATTTTTATTCATATTTACATTTTGATTTTTTGTATGTACCACATTTTCTTGGACTTTTGGTTCTACTTTTTGTTCTACCTTTTTTTCTTCTACTTTCATTGCTTCTTTTTTCTCGGTATCCTCTTTCTTTTTATTTTCAACTTTCTTTTCGTCTTTATTCAAACCAAATAACTCACTTACAGTCATAGGTTTAGTTGGTTTGTTTCTATAGACTATATTATAATCCTTTTTTTGATTTCTTTGTACAAATGGATTTTTATTATCATTACGTTTTGGTTCTTGCTTTTTCTCTTTATTTCCCTCTTCCTCGATAATCACTTCTCTTCTAATTATTACTGGATTATCTTTCTTTTGTGAATTTTCTTTTTTAGGCTTTTTCTCCTCTTTTGGTTTTACATCTGTTACACCTTTTCTTTGATATTTAGCTTTTAAATTTTTAACATCATCATCAGAAATAACACTTAAATGGCTTTTTATATTTATACCCATCTCTTTTGCTTGTTCTAGTAACTCTTTACTAGATACATCCATTTCTTTTGCTAGTTCATATAATTTCATTTTACCCAATAATCTCACCTCCATTTATAAAATTTCTTAAATTCTCGTATATACTTTCATCAATTTCCATCTCAAAAGTTCTAGAAATTCTTTTATTTTTTATAGCTTTATTTAGACATTCTTCAGATTTACAAAGGTAAATTCCTCTTCCATCTTTCTTTCCTGTTAAATCTATACTGATTTGCCCATCTTTATTTTTTACAACTCTTATCAAGTCTTTTTTGTCTTTTTTGCTATTACAACCTATACAAGTTCTTTGTGGTATTTTTTTCAAATTAAATCTTCTCCTTTTTAATCTCTCTTTTGATTTTATATTCTTTAGAATTGCTTTCTATTCTTCATTATTCTCTATTTCTTCTGAAGAATCTTCTTTTTTACTACTTTCCTCTTTATTTTCTGAATTTGCCTGTTCTTGTAACATTTGTCTAAATTGACTTTCAGATTTTATATCAATTTTCCAATTAGTAAGTCTTGCTGCAAGTCTTGCATTTTGACCAGCTTTTCCTATTGCTAAAGATAATTGGTCATCTGGAACTATTACTTGAGCAAATTTTTCATCTTCTTTACTATCAACTGCCATTATTTTTGCAGGAAGAAGTGCTGCTGCTATATATATTGAAATATCTGGGTTCCATTCTATAACATCAATTTTTTCTCCATGTAATTCATTTATTACATTTTGAATACGTATTCCACGTTGACCTACACAAGAGCCTACTGGGTCAATATTAGGGTCTTGAGAATATACCGCAACTTTGCTTCTCTTTCCTGGATCACGTGATACACTTTTAATTTCTATTAAACCTTCATATATTTCAGGTATTTCGAATTCTAAAAGTTTTCTTACAAAATCTGGATGGCTTCTAGAAACTATTACTTGTGGTGCACCTTTTTCACCTTTTTCTACATCTACAACATAAGCTTTTATTTTATCATTAACATTGTAATTTTCTGTTGGGATTTGTTCTTTTAATGGCATAACACCCTCAAGTTTACCTAAATCCATTACAACAATTCCTCTTTCAGCTTTTTGAATAGGACCAGAAACAATTTCACCTTTTTTGTCACTATAATCATTATATAAAATTTCTCTTTCAGCTTCTCTTATTTTTTGAACTATAACTTGTTTTGCTGTTTGTGCTGCTATTCTTCCGAAATTTTTTGGTACTATTTCAATTTCTACATTGTCACCTATTTGTATTGATTTATTTATTTTCTTAGCTTCATCTAAACTAATTTCTTGTACTGGATCATTTGCTCTTTCTACAACTTCTTTTATAGAGTATACATAAGTTGCTCCTGTTTGTTTATCCATTACAACTTTTACGTTTTCTAATGCATCAAAATTTCTTTTATATGCTGTAACTAATGCTGATTCTATTGATTCTAATAAATATTCTTTTTTTATTCCTTTTTCTTTTTCTAGGTCTTCTAGTGCTAATATTAATTCTTTGTTATCAATTGCTTTCATTTTTTAACTTCCTTTCTTGGCACATTGACACATTTGGACCGGTTCTTTTTGTGCCATTTCCCATTGGGACCGGTTCTTTTTGCGAAAAGATCGTTTCTTTTTTTACTGGGACCGTTTCTTTTCATGAAATGATCGTTTCTTTTTTCATTGAGATCGTTTCTTTTCGCTAAAAAATTTTATTCGGTGTATACTGTTTTTACTTGTGATATAATTTTTCTGTCTATTGTTGTATTTTCACCTTCTGTTTCAACATCTAATGTGTTTTCTGTTACATCTCCTAAAGTTCCAGTGTATTCTTTTTTACCATTTTCATCTTTTTTGAATAGTTTGATGTTTACTTCTTCACCTTTGAATTTTTTTAGTTGCCAATCTTTTCTTAGTAGTCTTTCTATTCCTGGTGATGATATTTCTAAAAAGTATTGTTCTTCTATTGGATTTGCTTCGTCGATTGTTTCTTTTATTTCGTTGTTAACTTTTTCACAATCGTCTAATGATATTCCTTTTTCGCTGTCTATTACTATTCTTAGGATTTTGTTTGAACCTTCTTTTGTGTATATTACATCATACAGCTCATATCCAATTTTTTCTATTTTGTCTTTTACTAGGCTTTCAACCTTTTCTTCGATTTTTGCCAAATTTTACCTCCTATTTTACAAGAATTAAGAGCGAGATTTTTGCTCTCGCTCTTTCCTTTCTCTTTATGTCTTTTATAGTATACTACTTTTGGGGGTAAATTGCAAGTGTTTTGGGGGATTTTTTTATTTCTGATGATATGCAATCGTTTTCATATAATTTTCCATTATTTCATCTGGAGATAACTTTTTGTTATACAGCTTTAAATTATATAAACTTATTTTCGAATAACTCCACTGATTAGTCCCCTGTGCTGTTCCCCCATAAGCTCTTCCAACATAGCATTTTATTGTATCGTCTTCTAATATTTGTTTTCCTCCATTTTCTCCATGCCAATAATTAAAATCTGTTGTTGTTCTGGCAACTTCTTGTCCTTTATCATACAGGATAAAAATATTTTCATTTGGGTCAAACGTCAAATCATAGTACCCAACTGCTCCCATTGTATAATCACACTTTACACGCAAATTACCATTATTATTTCCTCCCTGAACATCATCTGACCAAGTTGAATTTGCTTGGTTTTTCGATGTATTAAAATAGAACATTTTTTCACTCATTCCAAATCTACAAGAATATATAAAATTGTTTTCTTTTTGCTTAGAGAAAAAATATGAAATACTAGCCTTTCCATAAAAAGAAATTGTAAACCCCTTCTGAAAATCTGTTCCAGATTTAAAAGATATATAGTCATCTACACCATCAAAGCTTATTCCATCTGAATCTTCCTGATTATTGTCAAAACCAACTGCCTCAACTCCATCTCCCCAAGTACTTTTATCTGAAAGAGAAAATTCATTACTATCCAAATTAAATACCAATCCATCCGTTATTATCACATTATTTACAGAAACTTCTGTATATTTTTCTTCTTCAAGTTCTATAATCTCTCCATCAGAATAATTTACTAACCATTCTTTTTGTGCTTTTCCATAATTTTCTATATTTGTTCCTTTGTTTATATAATACCAATTATCTCCGTATATTTTTCCATCTGTTTGTAAATAAATATAATCCCATTTGTCACTATTGGCAAAATTTTTTGAGTATAGTTTCTTGCCTATTCTATTTTCTAATTCATTTGCATTAGTATTCATAGTATCTTGTAAAATACTTAAACTTATTGCTTCTTTTTCTGAAGATAGTAACGTTTTTTCTTTTGCTTCTACAGCTCTATTTAGTATTCCATTCTGCCCGGTCAACATACTAACACTAACTCCGTGCTAAAATTAAAAGTACAATTATTGTTACTACTAATGCTATCAAAGTAATTCCTCTTTCTCTTTTATTTATTCTCATTTCGTTTACCTCCAAATATATTCGTTTTATGCATCTATTTTAATTCTATCATTATATTTTACCCAATTCAACGTTTACTAACAAATGTATTACAAATGTAAAATTGCTGTAACATTCCATATTTTTCAGTACTCTTAATAATTGCTTTGGATATATTTTCGTACATACTATTGATTTAAACTCATTATATTTTTGTAATAATTTTAAAAAATCGTTTTGAATTAACTTCAAAACGATTTTTCGATATTTATTTTCTCATTAATTTTCTTTAATTTCATTTAATAATTTTTCAATTTCTTCTTTCTTCAAACCTGTTGCTTCAATTACTTTTGAAGTATCTATCCCCATTTTTAATAAATTTTTAGCAATTTCTTTTTGCTTTTTCTCTTCAGCACGTTTCTTTATAAAAAAGTCATCCATTTCCCATTTATCTCTTAGTTCTGCTAATCTTCTTACTGCCTCATCTCCTGTTAAATAGTCTAATTCCTTTCTTGCTTTTTTTAATACCTCGTTATTATTCTCAGCCATCTTTACCGCCCTCTAGTTTTTCATTTGAAGTTCTATATTTACTATTATTCCGTCATTTAGTTTTGCTTGTAAATCCAGTCTCCCTCCTTTTTCATCGACCGATAGTTGTTCTATATTGACCTCTTCTTTTATTTTTATGCTTTCTATTTTTATGTTTAACAATGCTTCTAAAAAATCTATTAAAAATATTTCATTTCCTTTTCTTGAAAAGAATGCTTTGAATATTATGTCATTTTTTAGATTGTATTTTTTGTTTTCTTTTGTTGCTTTGTTTGTTCTTTTTGCATTCTTTTTGCGCAACTTCCGTTTTCTCTTTAGCTTCTACTGCCCTATTTAATATCCCATTTTGCCATGTTAACATACTTATCGAAATTCCCGCAAATATTAAAAGTACATTTTTTTTGCTAGCTTTTTTAGTCTACATTTACCGTAAATTCACCGTCTGCATTCTTACTTAAGAGGCTAGCGTTCAGAGAAACTACAGGGAATAATGTACAAGAATCGTTGTTAGTAATGCCACTTGAGTTATACATAAGATAAGATCCTACATCCCCACTTCTCACTTTGCGCATATAAAAATCACAACTTTCTGGATAAATCTCGACACAATGTGAAGCCACCCAATAATTCGTTCTTGATCCCTGTGGTATTAATAAATCATAATAATTTGTTTCTCCTTTTGCTATTCTAAATGCTATTTGCATATATGCATTATCTTTCCACCAAAGTGTTTGGTATGGTTGTATACTTGTTGCTGTTGTTATTATTCCATCCGTTGCATTATTGTCAGTCTTTTCTATAAAATTTGTTTGTTCACTTATTCCTAGTCCATCTGTTTTTTTGCTTTCATTTATTACGCTCAAATTTTCTTGAGCATACATTGACGGATAGTTTTTGTTATTTGTATATGGACTTGTTAATTGTACTCCATATTTACCTGTTGTACTATTATATTGATATTGATGTGCTTCTGCCACTTTTTCTTCTAACATATATTTTTCTATATCATCTATATTCAAACTTCTTGCTGTTATTCCTTTACTTATTATTCCATATAGATTGCTACACGCATCATTTAATAATTTTACTCCATTATTATATCCTTGGGCTTGTCCTAAATATACCTTTCCAGTTGTAGGCTGAGTTGGCACTAATTCTACTTTTCCATTTTCTATTGACAATACTTTCCATTCTGTTAAATTAAACTCTTCTCCATTTGCACTGCTCAATGTTACATCATCAGTTTTAGTTGTTGAGCAATACTTAGCTTGCCAATTATATGTTCCACTTGGTGAATATGTTACTGTTGAACCTACTTTCAATCCTTCAGGTACTCCATATACATATCGATCTATTGCGTTTTCATATCCTTGCATTTTTTTATCTTCATCTTTACTTGCTATTTCCGTATTTTCCTTAGCCTCGCTTGCTCTATTTAAAATTCCATTCTGTCCTGTTAGCATACTAATACTTATGCCAGCTAAAATTAAAAGTACTATAATTGTCACAACCAAAGCTATAAGCGTAATTCCACTTTTATTTTTAAATTCCATATTTTTTCCTCCGTCACTTAATTTACTCATTTTTAAAATTATTATGCGCTCAAAACCAATACTACATCCTGTAGTATCATTTAATCATATTTTGTGCACATTTTCAATTCCTTTTTGCAATGTTATTCATTTGTTAATGTAATGTAATTTTTCTGCAACACTCGTAGTATAGCTACATATATAACTTTTAATTAAACAAGTTTGAAAACTAAAAAGGATATAAGATAATTCAAAATCTTATATCCTTTTTATTACACATTCTTAATATTTCTTTTCTTAAACACCATAAAGCTTACAACCATCATTATAGCAAAATAAATTAAGCAAATTACCACAGAAAAAGGAACTTTCATACCTTCTAATAAAGGTAATCCTCCATAGAAAAATTGTGTAAAATCCCAGTTTGGTGTAACAAAAAACTTTAACCATTTTATATCATAGTAATATGCAAATTGATTAATTATGCTTGATGCAATATATCCCATTAATGTTATTGTTATTGCAACCGGTGTATTATTAAATATAGTACTTAATGCAAAAGCTAATGTTCCAAGTAATATATAAATCGGCATCTTGCCAAGTCCTGTAAGTATAATATTTTTTAATATTCCCATTTCGACAAGTTGTCCTGTTGTATGGTTATATACAACTGCTGGTATACTTAATGAGCTATATCCAAAGAAAATTCCACCAATTATAAATTGTAAAATCACTGTAACTATCATTATAAATAATACTGTTATTATAACTGTTATAAATTTTGCAAGCAATATTTTTGCTCTACTAAAAGGCCTTACCAGTAATAGTTTTATTGTACCTTTATTAAACTCATCACTTACTATTGCACCTGCAATTAAAACTACTGTTATTATTATAAACAATTCATATTTTGAAAATACATTTAATAGAAATCCTCTTGAATCTGAAGAATTATAGATGTCTTTTCCTTGCTCTATAACATATTTGCTTTTTTCGGAATCTTCTTTTGCTTTTTGATATTGTTTTTGTTCTTCATATGTTTTGTTGTTTTTCTTTTCTAAATCGATTAATGTCATTTTATTTTGCAAATAGTTATTTAATGCATTGTTTTTATAATCATTACCATACGGAATATCATATTTTAATCTCATTTCTAGTACTTCTATTTGAAGCTCCGTCCCTTTGTCTTTTTCTGCTTCTTCTATTCCTTCTCGAGATAGTTTTAAAGTTTCTATCTCTTCTTTTGCAAAGCTTTTCCAATCATCTGCCTTTAATCTTTCTACAAATTTATTATATCTATCTTTTGCCTCATTTAGGGCTTCTTCGTCTTTTGTTTTATATGTGTATGTATTTATTTCTGATAAATAACTTCCAGCTTTTTCTGGTATAAGTTTATATTGCCAAGATTCTTTATCATATTGCTTTAAAAGTTCATATATATCAAGCTCTGTTTTGTCTCCTATATAAATATCTACTTCTTGTTGATTTTCTAGGTTTAAATTTTTCATTTCTTGCCTTAAAATTTCAGCATAGCTATCACTATAATATTCATAATTAGCCGTTGAATTGTAAACATATTTATACATAACATTGGAAAGTACAATATATGCAAGAAAAACGATTAACATTATATAAAAGCTTTTCTTTTTTATTATTTTTGTTATTTCATTTTTAATCAAATTATTCAATTACATTACCCCCTGTCTTTTTTAAGAATGCGTCCTCTAGGCTTAGAATTTCTTCATTAACCATATAAACTTTTTTATCCGCTTCTACTAATTTTTTAACAATTCCGGGGTATCTCATCTCTGCTTATGTTTATTTTAAATCTTGTTTCATTTATTTTTTCTATCGATTCTTCCAATATTTGCTCTACATTTTCTAAGTTATTTAATTCAATAATATATGATTGCTCTACTTTTTTTACTTCATTTATTGTACTAGTTTCTACTACTTTTCCATTTTTTATTATTGTAACTTTGTTGCAGAAACTCTCTAATTCTGCTAAGTTATGGCTTGATATTACTATTGCCATATTTTCTTTTTTTGCTAAGTCTTTTATTAAATCTCTTAATTCTTTTATTCCTTCTGGGTCTAAGCCATTTGTTGGTTCATCTAATATTAATAGGTTTGGTTTATGTAATAATGCTTGAGCTATTCCTAATCTTTGTCTCATTCCTAATGAATATTTTGACACTTTGTCTTTTATTCTTTGCTCTAATTTTACTAGTTTTACAACTTCATCAATCCTTTTTTTATCTACATTTTTGTATAGATTTGCTATTAGTTTTAGGTTGTCATATCCACTTAAATACATATATAAATCAGGATTTTCTACTATTGTCCCTACTTTTTCTATTGCTTTTTCAAAGTCTTTTTGTATGTCATATCCATTTATTTTTACTGTTCCACTATCTATACTTTGCAAGCCTAATATTAGTTTTATTGTTGTTGTTTTTCCTGCACCATTTGGTCCTATAAACCCTAATATGTCACCTTGTTTTACTTCTAGTGATACTCTGTCTAGGATTTGCTTTTTGCCAAAATGTTTGCATAAATTTTCACATTTTAATATTGTTTCACTCATCTTTTTTCCCCTTTCTTTTGATGTTTTTAGTATACTATATTTTAGGGGTTTGTCAATGAAATTAATAAATTCTTAATTTATATTAAATCTTCTATTTAAAACACACTTCTATCATATCCACCAAATTCCTTAATTCTTTTGACCTCTCGCTATTCAAATATATTCCAAATTCAATTTTTCCCAATTTCAAATCTGTTTTAACTTCAACTAATCCAAATTTTTCATAATCATCTTCATCAATATATTCTCTGGTTATCAAGCCTATTGCTTTTCCTGAAGATGCAAGTTCTAATATTGTTTTATAGCTACTATTTTTTAACTTTAAATTTTTGCCATCTGTTATTTTTTTCAATCTTTCTACAGCTTGAGCATAAACTCTAGGTACATATATAATTTGATTCTCTATATTTTCAATCGTTAATTTCTTATTTGCTATTTCAGAGTTTTTGCTTGCAATTAATACATCATTTAAATATCCTAATTTTATGTATTTAATATTTTTGGAAACAGGTATATCTATCTTTTTAGAAAATACTATATCAATTTCCTTATTCTCCAATTTTTCTAACATTTTAGATGTTTCCTCACATATTAAATTCAGATTCACCTCTGGATATTTTAAACAGTATTCATTTATAACTTTTCCAAACACACAACTTCCCATATGGTTATGTGTACCAATATTAATTATTTTTTCTTTTCCAATTTGTTTATCTATTTTATTTAATTCCTCTATTGGATTTTTCAATTTTTCATATAATTTTTTCCCATCTTCAGTTAATATAAGACCTTTGCTTTTTCTTTCGAATAAAACTAAAGATAATTGATTTTCTAAATTTTTTATTTGTTTTGTAACTGCTGGCTGTGAGATATTTAATTTTTCACTCGCCTTTGTTATATTTTCTTCTTTTGCTACCTCTATAAATACTCTATATAGTTCAAAATCAATCATTTTTTCTCTCCTTCATATTATTACTCCAAGGTATAGAGGCTATCCATACCTTAGAGTAATAAATCTTTAAATAAATTTTAAAAGATAGGAAAAAGCTAATTTTATTTCATCATCATTACATTTGTTAAGGTTAAATCTAATTTGTTCATTTTTGCACCCTGACAAATGTAATACTAAATTCGATGATAAAAATAAACTAAACACTCCTTCTCTGCATTCTCCCTTTTTGTAATAATTGCAGCTTTCTTTGCAGAATTTTGCATATTTTGCACCTCTTTCAGAGTCTTTTACCTGAACCCAGTTTTCCCTTCTAAAATATGCACTCATTGGAATTCCATTACCTTTTCCAATCATTTTAGTTGTCCAATCAGGGTCTGACTTTTCAGATATTTCCTCTAAAAAATCGTGAAAATTTTTCATAGGTACAAACATAGTCTGCCAGAAATCTAATGCTTCTTTTTCGCATATTTCTTTTTTATTCCCATAGTACTCTGGAAATTTATTAAGATCTAAAAGCTTTACGTTTATGCGTAAGTCATCAAGTGCCTTTAGCACTAAGTTTCTAACCTCTGGCTCATTTGTTTTTGTTACTACTATGTTGTACCTAACAGGAATTTCATTGTTCCTTAGAATTCTTGTGATCTTTATCACATCTTCCGAGAGAAATTTTGGAAAATACATCCCATCAATATATTCTGATATACTATCAACACTAAAAACGATATCTAATCTTTTTCTGTATTTTTTTAGTATATTAATATATTTTAAAATCTTAAATCCGTTTGTATTTATTCTTATTTTGGTTTGCTCAAATTCCATTATATACTCTATAAACTTTCCAAAATATGTTACTCCCGTCGGCTCTCCTCCCGTAATTCTAAAGTTTCTTATCCCTTCTTCTATTGCAACAGCTATTATATTCTTTAGCTTTTCATATTGTATTGTTTGCTGCTTTTGGGATATGCTTTCTCCTCCTTTTTTGCAATAGAAACATTTGTAGTTGCATTTTGTTGTTATTGCTATTGCTAAGTATGTGTTTCTCCGCTCTTCCATTTTAGTTGCCCTCCTAATTATTAGTGCATTTTTCTGCCTTTTATTTGTTTATTTTAGCATATTTTCTCTTTTTGCGGAAATATCTTTTTGGAGTTTTGTTATAACCTAGAGGAATATCATTTTTTGAATTTGGGACAGTTCCTTTTTCGAAAAATTTTTCCAATAATTCGTATATTTTTATTGCATTCTTTCCTTTAACTTAGATAAATTCTTAGATAAACTTATTACTTCTAATGGTATTTCATTTAATTTATCATTAACAGCTACATAATTGATTATTTCAATATTACTTATATCAATTGCATTTTCTAACTCTTTTATAACATAATGGAGTTGCACACAATGAGGAGATTTATCAACTGTAGCAAATATTAGCTTTTTCACTTTTCCTCTTGCTAACATTCCAATTATCTTAGTTACTACCATATTCAAGTGTTCTTTTTCTAAGCATACTTCATAAATATTTTCAGAAATTTGCTCAAGTTCTTTATATGCTTTGGGTTGCATATTTTCTAAACAACTTCCTACTATTATCATTGTTTCTTGAGTGTCAAAACAATTTGTTTTTAATAAATCCTTCATAATTTTCTCCTTTCTTCTATTTATATCATAAAATTCGTAAAAAAACAATTACCTTTAAATAAGGGTATACCTAATCTTCAAATTCCTTTTTGTTTATTTGTATTAAAATTTATTTATAATCACCTAAAAAAATAGAGGTACTCTTTGAAGTGAACCCCTATTAAAAGAAATTTGCCACCAGTGGCAAATTTCTTTACTACACCTATATAACTTTTCTTAAGTTTTCTAACCATTCGAACCCTTCATTATCCAAATATTGTAGTTCTTCTATTTTAAAATATTTTACTTCTTCAAGTTCATCTTCTTGCAATTTGCATTCATTTATATTTACATTTTTTCTTACATAATATACTGTAAAATGTGCTTTTTCATTTGTATCCATACTTAGGAATTTTAAATCTTTTTTATCCAAAAAAACACCTATTTCTTCTAAAGTTTCACGAACACCTGCATCAAGCGAAGTTTCTCCCAAATCTACCTTTCCACCACAAATACCCCATTTACTAGGATTTGCTCTTTTAAATCTACTACGCTTTTGAAGTAAAATCTCATTGTTATCATTAATTATAACTACTCCAACAACTGATATATAATACCCTTTAGGTACATTATTAAGGTTACGAGCCTCAATATGTGTTAAAATTTTTCCTGTTTTATTTCCATTTATATCAACCAATTCATGCTTTTCCATTATATTCCCCTTTTTTAAATAATAATATTTTTTATCAACGTCAATTTTTTACTTAGAATCCTTATAAAATAATTTATAGCCTTCAACTTGATTATCTTCAAATTTAACATACTCTCTAATTACTAAATTAACACACTCCAATAAATAATCTCTTTTTTCTTCTCCATCTAAATTACAACCACTTATTTTTTCGTTCATTGTTTTTTGTAAATGTTTTTCATCTCTTGAATATTCAAATACTTGTATATCAAAATAATTAGTATCTTTTTCTCGGCAAAATTTTCCCATCTTATTTATATTTATGATATAAAAACAGTTATTATCTATTCCTCGTATTTGGTAAACAGGTATTAATATATCCTTATGTAAAATATATAAATTATTATTTTCGTCAACACTTTTATATTCTTTACTATATTCATATTTAAAATCAGTTTTATTGTGTAATTTGTAATTAAAACTATAATTAGCAAAAATTATAAGTTCATCTATATTATCTAAATCATTTAAAGTATTTATTATGTCATTGTTTAATACGGGTAATTTTTTTAAAATTTCTTTTACATATCTTTTTTCTTCACCAATTATAAAACTTTCTACAAAACCAGATTCAAATCCTGAAAATATAATATTCTCGTCATTGGGCATCTTATCTAACAAAAATGTTTTTTCTAAGATCTGACTTATTCCTAGATAATTTTTTTCTCCGTTTAGAAGGTTTTACAATTTTTATGTTATTATATTTTTTCATTAAGTTGTATAGATTATTATCTTTAATATAACATTCCATAAATTTCTTTGTAAAATCAATTTCTTTATCTTTACTAATATTAGTTTCTCTTAGATATCTTTTTCCATTTTCATCATATTTTTTTAACATATCCTCAAATTTTAATATTAAATCACTTTCTTCATTACACCCCAAACTCATAAATATATTTTTTAGGCTACTTTCATAGAATGAGACTAAATCTCTATCTATTGGTAATTCTATATGATTATGTTTAATACATATATTGCAGAATAAATTATTCATGTATGAGCCTGTATTAACAAAATGAGCACCATCTTGATTTAAGATATCATATTCTTCCCAGTTATCCCAATGATAAATACTATCAAAATCTAATTTGTGCGCATTTAAGAAAGCTGATATTATATATTTAAATGATTTATCGTTATAAAAATTAATAATATCGATACTTATATCATTTTTTTGCTTTTCAAAAAGATATGAATCCATTACAAACAAATTACTACTACAATGCATTAATATTTCTTGTAACACATCTAATATGTGTTGTGGACCTATAATTTGTTTTATTTCTTGTTCTAAATTGCTAATAAATTTTATAAACTTTTTTCTAAACATATGATATCTTTCTACATCTTTGCTTACTAAATCATACATAATATTCACAATAACTTTATTTAGCAAAATTATCATATTTTTAGAAGTTTGATAATTTTCATTTCTAGCATTTTTCAATTCATAATAAATATAGTTTAAAATTTCAAATAATTCTAACTGTATTTTATTCATATCTAATTTTTTATTTTCATTTACTAAATATGTTAAATTTTGATACATGTTTGACATGTATTCAAAAGATATTAACTCGTGTTGTACATACGAATACAATAACATTTCATATATGCATGATGTTATTTCGTTAAATAGCAATTTATTTTCTAAAGTATTTGGATGATAACATAAATTGTATAATTCTTCTCTTATATATTCAAAATATCTAAATCCTCTAAAGGTATAAAGAGAATGAATTGATTTATATGCTTGCTCCAAAGTATAATTCTTATCAAGATTAGCAGTGATATTATCAACTATTGCTTTATAAAAATCCACATATACTTTTAAATTATTTTTAAGTTCTGTTACAGAGTGATTGCATATTGTTATTGTACATTTACTTTCTACTTCTTGAATCTCCTTCTTAACAATAATATCTAAATTGTAGTCTTCATATTTATATAAATTATCTAAAATAGATTTTATATTATCTAAATTGTCAATAACTTCTTTGTCAGAACTATCATAAAAAATCTTAGCAACGGGTGTTCCTGTTCTTGTAGTATAGCCTTCGCTTTGTAAAAATATTATGATTTTTTTTCTAGCCATTTTAGTTTCGCTGTTTTCTTCACACACATCTTCTGTTTTTATATTTATTTGAGACATTATGCTTTTTAGATTATTCAAGTCCATTTTACTCAATTCTTTAATTAATAAGTTATCATCTGGCGGATATATATATTCTTTATTATACATATCTGTATTTTCATAATGATTATTCTCGAAGTATATCCCACATTCTGGAAAACTTTTATTTTTAGCAATGTTTTCAGCTGAATAAATATGCATGTTTAATGCTTCATTTATTATTTTTCTACTTTCTTCCTTTAATTTTTTCGTAAAATAAATACTATCGGAAAATAGTCTTAATGTTTTTATATACATAATACCAATCAATGTTGCATATGTTATTATTAATAGCCAATAGTAAATAAAATTTTGTATATAAAATAATGATACAAAAGAAACTATTTGAAAAATAGTCATAGGAAATATGTGAGATTGATTCATATAAACATTTGCTGTTAAAAAATCTTTACTATCAGAAATTTTTTGTGCAATAAAAATAGCTAATGGTATCATCAAAGTGGATAAAGCTAGATATATATCAAATGGTAACTCATCAATCTTTACATTACATCTTTTTATTATAAAAAGAGAAATAGGTATTATGGTGGCTGTAATAATAAGATAAAAATATGATATATAAATAAAATTAGCATAGCTTGGCGTATTTATATTTTTTGCAATCTCTTTTATCTTATTAAATACATTTGAAATATATTTAGATATCTTACTTTTTAAATTCTTGATACTTTCCATAATTACCCCTATTTATTACTATCATCAATTTCTATTTGTTTTCCATCCTCTGTATTAATATACATATTTAATTCTTCTTCAGTTGGTAATTTTTCTAAAACTTCTTTAGGTAGCATTTTGGAAATCTCATAAGATGAAACTCCTATTGGAGCATTAGTACTCTTTAAAGACCATTCCACTGATAATCTATCTTTTCCTTTACAAAGTAATAAACCAATAGTTTGATTATCATATTCTTTTCTAATAGTTTCATCAACTGCCGTAACATAAAAACTAAGTTGTCCTGCAAATTCTGGTTTAAATTCTGTATTTTTTAATTCAACAACTATATAGCATCTTAATTCTAAATGATAAAATAATAAATCTATATAGTAATCTTGATTTTCTGTTGATATTTTATATTGACTCCCAACAAAGCTAAATCCTTTACCTAATTCAAGTAATATATTTTTTATCTTTTCTAACATTGCATTTTCAATATCTTTTTCAATGTAATCATCTTTAATTCCTTCAAGCTCAAATATGTATGGATCTTTCATTATATTTCTTGCAAGTTCACTTTGTGGTAAAGGCAATTTTTCATTAAAATTTGTTAGTTTTTCTGCTAATACTTGTCTTTCATAAACTCCAGAATCAATTTGGTGCTCTAAAACAGTATGAGACCAACCATTCTCAAAACATTTTTCAGCATACCACTTTCTGATTTCTAAATCCTTTACTTTATCTAGTAATAGCATATTATGAGACCATGGTAATTTTGCCAATGCCGTTGGCAAAATTGATAAATCTTTATATTCTTCATAAAATTTTTTCATTCTTGATAAATTTCTTTCAGAAAATCCATCCGTATTTGGAAATTCTATCCTAAGAGAAGTTGAAAAATTCTTAATAAATTTATTCCCATAACTAGCATTTTCACTAACAATCTTTCCTAATCTAAAATACAACATTATAAGTTCACTATTAGCATGTTGCATCACATTGTATCTTGTTGCTAATATGTCTTGCTTTGCCTGTAATATTAAATTTTTAAAGTCTTTTTCTAGCATAAATTTTTTCACTCACTTTCTTTTTTGCTATTTAATTAAATGATTGAATTCCAGCAATTTTGCCAATGGTATTGGCAAAATTCATTAAAACTAATTTTACTATATTGTTGCTAGTTCCACAGTGTGGAACTACTTTTATAAAACAATTAAAACTTTTTTAATTTATTTAAAACTCAAACATCAAATCTATATTTTCACATTAAATTCCAATAATAATTTTTTAACATCTTCTGCTTGATTTGGCATAATTCTTCTACCTTTTATACCAATTTTGTTTGCTGTTTCATAGTTTTTTCCAGAGTCATCATCATCTATAAATAAGCACTCTTCTGCATTTAAATTATATCTATCCAAAAGTAATCTATACACTTTTTCATCTGGCTTTTTTACATGTTCATGTGCAGAAATAACAATTCCTGTACATAATGAAAAAAATTCATCATTTTTAAAATATTCATACGTTTGATTAGCCATATTGGACAGAACAAATAAATTGTATCCATTGTTCTTCAATATTTTTGCTATTTCAACAATATCTCTATTTATAGGTTGTTTTTTATACCACTCATGTAAAAACTCTTGTGTCAATTTTTCATATTTAAATTCATTTCTTTTATTTATTATTTCTATTGCTTCATCATTAGTAATATCTCCTAAATCCATTAAAGTCCATTCTGGAGCATGAAATATTTCATCATATATGTATTTTATCTCTTCTTCTTTTTCAGTAAAATTATTAATTATCTTTTTTTGATTATAATTTATAATTACATTTCCTAAATCAAAAATTATATTTTTTATCATTATCTTTTCCTTTCACAATTTATAAAACTTTATTTAATTTTATTTCAATATTTTTCTTATCTCCCTCATCTTGTGTATCTTTCAAAACAAATTTGTCATATCCTCTTTTCACTAAAATTTCATAAGCATTCCATACCTCTTGTGGAATTTCCATTTTTATTTGCCACCCTTTTTCGTAAAATAATTTCATCCTCTGAACATCTCCAACCAAAACATTAATCCATTCATTTCCATTCCTTTTATAATATTCTTCACAACTAATATTTTCTGAATGAATTATAACATCATACTCTGGCATTATTTTCTTAAATGCTGCATAGGCTCTCTTTTCATCATATGGTTTACACACAACTATACATGATTTTATATTTAATTTTTCTTTTTCTATTAATTTTTTTGAAAACCTAAAATTATCTCCTGTATTTGTTGACTCTTTTTCTAAATATATATTTTCTCTTGGAACTCCTTTTTTTATAGCAATTTCTGCAAATTTTTCTGCTTCTGTTTCATTCCATAATTTATATGTAATTTTTCCTAAACCACCAGAAAATATTATTTTATTAGCATATCCTTTTAAATATAATTCTGATGTCACATTAGCAACATTTATATTCATTGATCCTAATCCAATAATACAATCTGAATGTTTAAGTTCGTGATTCATTTTCATATATTCCCATAGAATTTGAATAAAATTTATATCTTTCATAAATTTTAAACTCCTTTCGAATCTATTTGTAATAATGGCATTAAATAATTTCTTCTTGGGTTACTTAGTTTGTTTAATTCCTCTACTGCATTGTCTTTTTCTAAAAAGTACAATTTTTTAAATTCTACTTCTAAATTGTTTTCTTTTAAATATTCGTAATATTCTTCAAAATATTTTCTCATTTCTTCTACTGTCATTTTACTTTTCGCCTTTGAAAACAATTGAACCCCTGGTTGTTCATTATCTTCTGAAACATATAGATAACTCATTCTATTATACAAAATACTTTCTTTATCGTTCAAATTTATTTTTAATTCTTCCATTGCTTCTCTTTTTATCGTTTTCTCTACATCTATATTTTCACCAAATATATCTTTTTGATCAATTCCTCCACCTGTTACTTGTAACATAGTTGGATAAGAGGTATTTTCATCTAATTCTCCGACTATATAATAGCCATCTATTGTTTCTAGTAAACAACCTGCACTTAAATTCTTACATTCATATTCTTTTTGACAACCAATTCTTTCTCCATATAAATAATGAGCATAATCGGATTTTTTACAAATTATTTCAATTTTATCTTCTTCGATATTACATTCCGAAACACAAAGTACTTCTCCATTCCATATGTTAGCACCTGTTTTTTTCATATTTTCAAAATTTTTGTTTATTTCTTCTTTTAATTTGATTGGCAATTCCATAATTTCATTTTTTAATGTAATTTTCATTTTTTTATTTTCAATTTTATATATCATAATTTTCTCCATTTTTAAATTTGCAATGTTGCATTGCAAATTTCGCATTTTTATTATTTATATCATAAAATCAGTATAAAAACAATTATTTTCAGAAATTAATATAAAAGAGATTGCCACTTTTATATATAACAACCTCTTTGTATTATTATCTGTTTAAATTTCTATCCTTTTTCTTTGTTTTAGTAATATCTTCTTGAGCTCTCTTCATTTGTGTTTCAATTTTTATAACTTCTTTAACTTTTGGTGTATCTTCTAAAATATAATTTGCTATTTTTAGATTTTTTCTATACTTATTTAGCTTAGTAGTACATTCATCTCGCTTTGCTTTATATTCCTTTATTAAATTTTCATCTGTGCAATTTCTTAGCTTATTTCTATATTTTCGTCTTAAATTAGTAACATTTTCAATATCTTTTTCAGTTTGTGAAATATAAAATACAAAAAGTACATCAATTCCACTCATTTTACTAATATCTTTTAAATTTCCTTTATATTTATAACCTTTATATTTTGTATAATCCTTTTTTGGTTTTATCAATTTATAATATTCATCTTGCACATAACATGGATTTTGAAAAACTCTTTCTGCAATGTTTTTCGGCAAATACTTTTCTCCTAACTGATACATTCTTACTGCTTTTTTATCATTTATTGAACGAATTGTAGGATATTTTCTATTATTATCATCATTTATAATATAGCCTTTTTTATACATTACCTTTTTAAATTGCGAATAGCTTACACATATTTCCATTGCTTCATCCATAGCTTGTCTCATTAGATTATATTGGGTTGGCTCACCTCGTTTTTCTGCAAAATATATATTTCTTGGTGTTTTTCTTTTTGGCTTTTCTATAACTGTTAGTCCATATTCTTTACATAACTCATCTGATAACTCTCTGAAATGATAATATGCTCCTTTATTACAATTAAATTTTTTACCTGTAAACATATTAACTGAATTGACTACAAAGTGATTATGATATGTGCCCGTATTAAAATGTGTTGCAACTATTACTTGATGCTCCCTCCACATTTTTTCTGCCAGTTCTACTCCTATTTTATGTGCCAATTCTGGTGAAACCTCTCCAGTTTTGAAACTTTGATATGCATGATAAGCAATATTTCCTGTAGATTTATCAAATCTATTCTGTACTGCTGTCATTTCTTCATAGGCTGTTTCTCTATTACAATTTACTCCAGTTACATACATATTTTTTTCATTTTTATCAATAGTTTTCTCATCATTTTCTGCATATTTTAGTACCTGTTTCAAATCAGAGAAGATTGTTTTTTCTGGATTCTTTGCATAATTTACTACACGAGAAAGACTATCTTTAATTGCCCATATTTTCGTTGTTGCCATTGTCATCACCATCTTTTTTGTAATTGTAAATGTCTAAGAAATCACTTTGCATTTTTGCTATTTTCTCTTTTATTTCTTCATTATTCATATAAGGAAATTCATTTTTTAGTTCAACAATTCCTGCATAAATTTTACGAAGTTCTTCATCTGGTATTGCATAAATTTTTTGTTGTAATCCAACTTTTCTTAAATAAGATGATAATTTCAAGTTAGCCTTTTGGGCATTTTTCTGTAATTTTTTCTTTTCATTTTCACTTACTCTAACATTAATTCCTATTGTTCTATTTCTCATATTTTTCCACATCCTTTTTCAAAAATTTTAGTTCATTTTTTATAAAAAGTCTTTTCATTTTGCTTTTAATTATTCTAATTTTAAGATAGGGGTTATAGGGGACAAAGTCCCCTTTCATCGTAAGATGTCGGATTTGTGGCAATACAAATCCTATGCTCGCTACACTTATAGACATTAAATTTTGCTATACATTTGACTGTTTGCTCCTACTAGCAATTCTTTATACATAAATTAGTTCTTTTAGTACAATTTCTTCTGCTGTGTTTTTAAAATTATTCATCATACTAACCCAATAAAGTTGGTCAGTATTTTTCATTTCTTCTGTTAGATTATTTTGTTGTTTTAGTTGTTCGATTATAATATTAATTCTATTGTCTGCTGTTTCTTGAATCTCTTTTAAATGTTTATTCAAGGTTCCATTCACAAACATTATTGTATATTCTGCTTTCTTGTTTTCTTTTAGAAATTTTAATCTCATTCTTCCATATTTATTTAATATAATTTTTTCTTTTTCTAAAACTAAATTAGGCATATAATAATCTCCAACTTTTGTATATTCAATTCCATATTTATTTTTAATTTTGTTTTCTTTTAATTCGTTGTTTCCCATTTTCAATTCCTCCATTTATAAATTTTTTTAACTAACTTTTTCGCGTTCCTTTACTCTTATTGCTCCTACAATTCTATTTGCTTTTTTCTGTGGATACTTTTTATCATCAGTTATTAGTTCAACTAATTTAAAAAGTTTTTCTCCATTATCATTTGTTTCATCTATCGTAAGATATTTTTTCTGATAGCCTTTCTTTTGTTCATCTAGTCTTGCTACTTCATAATAAGATACTTCGTAATAGTCATTTAATCTTTCAATATATTCTTGTAGTTCTTGCTTGTCCATCATAATTGTTGTTCTAACTTCTTTATCTTTTTCATCTGCAATAGTCATATCAAACATTCCATTTTGCATTAGTCTATATATTTGTTCTATAAATGTTTTTCTTAGTTTTAAATTAACTAATTTGTAATTATCTTTACTATCTTTTTCAACTGTAATACTTTCTAAAAACTTTGAGATAAATTCCTGCTTTTCTTCTTTGCTTTTATTGTTCCATTCTGCCATTAGCATATCGTAAAATTTATTAGAACGAATTAACTTTTCTTTTTCTACATCTCTATCTGCCATTAAATGTTGTGGGCTAAAAGTCTGTTTATTTAGGTCTATTGTTTCAATTCGTTTTTGTTCTAATAACTCTAACTTTTCGTCAATAGCTTTATATTCTTTTGAAAATTCTTCTACATCAACAATTTCTTTTAAATATGCTTCTTTTATTCTGCTTTTTTGACTTCTTAATGTGTTTATTTGTTTATCTAATTTATCTGTATTCTTTTCTTTTTTATCTGCTAAAACAGGATAGAAGTATTTTTTTACTGTCATATCATATTCAATTAAATCCATTATCATTGGCATAACTTGTTCTTCTATTAAATCTTCACGAAGATAGAGCTTACAGTCTGCACAATGGTAATACATATATTTTTTCTTTTTACCACCTGTTCCTTTACTGCCCATTATTTTCCCACATTTAGGACATTTCATTTTTTGCATAAAGATATATACTCTATCTCTGCAATATGCTCTTTGATTTTTTTCTTTTTGTATTTGCACATCTTCAAACATTGCTCTTGTTATAATAGGCTCTACTACATTAGGATATATTACAGGCTCTTTTCCTTGTTCTTTTGCTACTCTTTTAAATCTTTCATAATCTCCTACATAGATTTTGTTATTTAATATTTTTTCTATGGTAGAATCATCCCATTTTTTAGGCTCTAAAGCTTTTTCTTCATTTAGAATATTTGCTATTGTTTGATAGCTTTTACCTTGTAAATATAAATTAAATATTCTAATAATAACATCTTTGCTAGTTTCATCAATTACCATTTTCTTTGATACATCTCGCTTGTAACCTAGTGGACAAGTTCCGTGGAATATGCCCAGACTTTATTGCACCTGTTAAACCAAATTTTGTTCTTTCACTAACTATTTCAATTTCTAGCTGAGATAAAACTGTCAACATTCTTACAAAAAATCTTCCATTAGCGGTCGAGGTATTTACATCGTCCCTATCGCACACCAAATAACAATGATGTTCTTCTAGCTCTGAAATTAATACTTCTAAATCTCTTACAGACCTTGTAACTCTATCTAGTTTATAGGCTACAATATAATTGATTTTACCTGCTCTTATATCTTCTAACATTTGCTGAAAGGCAGGTCTACCAGACATATTTTTTGCACTAATTCCTGCATCTTTGTAAACTTTGTGTATTTTATAATCTTTATATTTACAAAGTTGTTTTAGTTTTTCCTCCTGTTCTCCTAAACTAAATCCTTCCCTTACCTGATCTTCTGTACTTACACGAATATAAATTCCTGCAACATTTCTTTCTTCATTCATTACAACATTACCTCCTTCTTTTAATGAATAATAGAAAGACACCAAAAAAGTGCCACATAGCACATCAGGTTAGCTATTGACACTTTAAAGTTTTTATTTATTGTTTTAACTATCTCTATTTTTTCTTTTAAACATAATTAATAAATCAATATAGTACAATTTTTAAAAACTCTAAAACATCAATTTTTTTGACTTGCTATGTTATGTATTCATTAAATTTTGATAGTGGATATTTGTTTTCCAAACTATCTATGTAAAAGTAATCTTGCTCATTAAAGAATAAATACAGCTTATCTTTAATAATTACTCTGTGTGGCTCTACATAGGCTAAATTAGTATGTTCCACAATTCTTAAGGTACCATTGATAATTTCTGGTTTAACCTTTTTCATTTTGCAAGTCCATTCAATTTTAGAGAGTAATTCTTTACTCATATTGATTTCTTTTTTAATTATATGTAACATAATACCAC
>OGFF01000981.1_pt1 | contig 34169 bp, 33 predicted proteins | sample 1570751 | NCBI WGS metagenome assembly OGFF01 (sample SAMEA2581951, study PRJEB24529) | metagenome | biome: Human gut stool | place: China | collected 2011 | reverse complement strand
GCCGTTTGTTGGGGTATTTCACGAAAATTTTACAAAAAAATTGCCGAGAATTTTTCCCGACAACCGCATATAAAAAGGAAGTCCAATATAACTCAAACTTCCTTTTCTATTTTTATTACATTATCTCTTAAAATTAAAGGGTATAACTTACTCTTCCACAAAACCCATAACTATGTCTATTGGAATACAATACGCTATTCCATAGACAATGTTCCCTAAGCGATCCTTGGTTCGGAATGTTGTAATACCAACTAAACGTCCACGAGAATCTAACAACGCACCTCCACTATTTCCGTCGGCAATCGTCAGATCACACTGTATCACTGTTCGAACAGCTCCTGAATACTCAATATTTAAGAGTGGTATTCCTACAATTCCTTGAGAAATGGATAGCCCATAATTAACTGTATTCCCTATTGCATACACTTTATCTCCGCTTTTTAAGTTTGATGATTTACCCTTTTTGATAACATTAAATTTACAACTAGAAGATTCACAAATTCGCAATACCGCTATATCTATTTCGACATCATATTTAACCAATTCTATGGGATAATAATCTTCTTCATCTGAAAAGCGTATTGAATAGTTTTCAAATTGATATACAGTTCCTAACCTTGTATAAGTTACAACGTGTGCATTAGTTATGAGAGTTCCATTTTTATCAATAAATTCAGCCGTTCCAAAACTTTCTCCAACATTATCAGAAGAAGCTCTTAATTCAACAATACTCTTTAAACAATCTTGATAAATTTCACTTGCTGCCGGTAATGGAATAAAAATTGCACACAGTATAACGGCGATTAAAATCGCCGTTATACCAAGCATAAGAATTATCGTAATTGATTTCTTTTTATTCATATAAAATTATGATGACTCCATCATTTCGAAAAACTATTTATATATTTCGTAAATAGTCCCCCATTCAAAGCACCTAAACTCATTAAGATCAGAAAACTTGAGTCTTGCTTTTCCTTTATTGGGAAATTCCTTATCTTCAACAGAAGCAAAGAAAAGTTTAACAATGTGATTTTCGTTGAGCAAATAACTTACAATTTTTCTGATTGTTTCAAATATTGAGTTCAATCCGCTGTAATTATCCACTTCTGGATTCTTAAATTCGTTTAATGGTTTCAAAAATGGCGTCCACATACTATCAAAATAATAGTTCGCTCCATCAACATTTTTTACTTTGCCAATATAACGAAAATTTACATCCCTTACATTATTTTCTTTAAAACATTCCTTTATCTTAAGATGTTGTTGCTTTGATAACCGACAGTTAGTGTTTAAAAATAATTCAGTACTCATTTTAACCCCATTAATTTAATGTTTTTTGAGTTATCCTGATGAACTTCATTTGCCGTCGTTAAAAACCACTCATAGTATAGCGGTAATCAAAATCACCGCTATACTATCAACAATTATTTTTTTGCTCATCCTCTTTTTTATTTTAAGGGAAAGATATCACTAGCTATATCGTCTAAAAAACTCTAACACATAATCAATTTTTGGCAAAATTCTTTCGCCGGACAAAATTTTAATAGAGTTAATATGAACCCCATCAAAAGAACCAATCGCTATAATTATATTTTCGTTAATTACACAATTGATTTCTTCATTACCACATAACAACCAACTATCACCTTTCTCATCTTTTCTAAACGTTGTTACAGATTGAATAGCTTTTTCCTCATTAATTTCAATTTCAGGATATCGCTCTCGTAGAAAACGATTTCCAATAACATCTATAACGAAGACTAAAGTTTTCTCCTGTTGTAGATTTTTTTTGTTATCATCTTTAATAACATACGAATAAAAAATCCCACATGGTTCAGAAAGGGCATCAATGTCTGAGTCTTTTGAAATTGTGAATCTACTGAATGCATCACACTTTATTACTGAAGTGTTTACATAATTATAATAATAACGAATATCAATCGGATATGCGGCATACTGCGATTGAAAATAATGAAATACATCTTGCACACTGTATGTTTTGCAATTTCCCAAAACCATTCTTATATTGTCAGCAATTTCATTATAAATTTTTTCGTCAAAATAATAATCTAAATCACATTCTTTTTTTAGATAGTCAGAATCTCGATGATTATGTGCTTTATTGAATGATCCAAAAAAATATTTATACACTCCATCTCTCCTATGCAAACCAGAACGAATGCAAAGTTTTTCCAGCCACCTTATATCGAGGATTGTTCGACGGTCCTCTGTTTGCATTGTAATTCGGATCTTTAATATCTGCAGCTTGGAAATGAGGAACACCAACCCCTATATCAGCAAAAATGGGATAAGATGCAGGAACTGCTCCTTCTAACACTCTTCTAGCATCATACATTTCATCAGTTAATGAACTCATTCCCGTTGTAGACATAACGGTTACCATTTGACTATATGTGAGAGGATTTTCGATGTCTATTCTGTATGGACAATTCGAATTTGCTTCGCATTTAAAATAAATGTCCGGATTGGACTTTTTTCGATTTGCTTTAATTAGATCTTTTATCGCCGATTTAGTTTCATCACTCCAAGAGGCATAAACAATATTATTTGTTACAGTGACTTCAATACCAGGATAATAGCGTTCCCACATTTCAGCAGTAACAGTAACGCCAGCCGCAATAGCTGCAGTTACTGTAGCATACGCGGCAATAGTCGCCGCCACACCTGCAGTAGTAGCAACACCAACGCCAGCAGCAACAACAGCAGGAGCAGCAGCCCCAGCCGTAGCAACAACTACTGCCGCCGCAGCAACAACTACCGCCGTAACAGCAACAACTTTAGCCACTTTCTTCACAAGTTTGGAAAACCAGCCACAATTTTGAATCATTCCAGCCTCTCGCATCTCGCTCAAAAGAATGCCCTCGCCTTCAACATTCATAACCGCATCGATTTCGCCTTGCTCGTTAATAAACCCCACACCGGTTATTGTATCAATCTCGATTTCTCCATATTCATTTTCCATCTCGGCAGAAATTGTCACAACATTATTATCCGAGTCATATGTAAATACATAACTTACGACGCAATTACTAATATCTTCAATTTCGTTTTCGCTTATTGTATCAATTTCCTCAAATATTTCAGAATCCAAAGCTTGAGTGCCTCTAAAAGTTGTGACATTATCTTCTTGAATGAGCTCCCCATTTTCAAATTCATCTAAAAGTGCTTGAAAATCTATATCTGTTTCAGCCAAAGTGACCGTTCTAACATTTGAGGTGATTTCTTTACGAGAAAAAAGTTTTCCAGCCGAATAATACAAACCAACAATCAAAGTAAGAACAACAGCAATAATCGAGAAACTATATTTCTTTATTTTCTTCATAATAAACTCCTTATCGTTCTTCATGTTTTCTAAAAAATCACAGAAAACAAAACAACCCCTTTATGTTATAATAAAAAGGTTGTTTAAATCACTTGCCACATTGGCGTATCCTCCCTTATATAAACTTCTAAATTTGTCTTTGACCTTTAATTCGCTCCCATTCTGTATTCACAATATCAATTTCATTTTTATTATATCACAAACATCAAATATTGTCAATAGATTTTAGAAATTTTTACTAGAAATTGATTTAAAGTACCCTATAGCGTAATATTCTGAATTTTTCAACCCTATTTACTCGTTCTCAAGTAATTCAATCACTCTTTATTTAATTTGACTTGTCCGTTTCAACGCGTTCGCTTTTTGATTTTGTTCTCCCTATGGAACATAAACCTTACTGCATCCATTTATTTTTTCTCATTCACGGTGTTTAATATATCGTTAAATTCTTCTTCTGTATTCGCTTGCGACAGTAAATTCAAATATTTTTTCAAATCCGAGAATTTCATTTCATCGATCGGCGCAATTCTTTCCAGCCGTCTTAGCAAACGCAATTTACAATTGAACTCTTTTAATGCTTTGTAATAACCGTCGGCGGTTTCTCTGAATTGTCTGTCTACCGCGGCATATTCTTTTACGGTAATATTTTTCATATCATATCGACTTTCAAAGTAATACCGCTTTACTTCATACGACAATTCGCCGTATTCGCGTTTTACGCATTCATCGATCGACAGTTCAACTACCGACGTGATTTTATCGTCCGTACTCAAATCTTTCATTGCGTTTTGCCGAGCCGTTTCCTTAGAATCAGCCTCGATTACCCATTCAAACGAACCGTCGCCGGTTCCCGATACCAAGTAGTACATGGCTACCTCCGTTTATTTGATAACTTAATTGTACCGCACGGCATAAAAAAAGAACAGGACAGGTTTTGTCCTATTCTCATCACTTGAATTTTCTTGAAAATTATGCTATAATAATAGCGTTCTTTAATAGTTGCCTTCGGAGCACTGCGAAAGCTAAGCAAAGGAGGTATACGTTATGGAACAAAAACGTAAAGTCCTTGGCTTAGTTGCCGGGGCAAACTTAAAACGTCTTATCAGGGAATCGAAGTATCGCACGCAGGAAGAATTTGCTTTTGAATTCGGAACCGATGTGAGAACCGTCGGAAGATGGATCAATAAAGGTATTAAAAACCTCGATACTGTACAAGAAATTGCCGACTTCTTCGGTGTAGACGCTTTATCCATCCTCTCCTAACCGAGAGGGTGGCTTTTTATTTAAGGTTATTACGTTGCATAAAGTCTTTCAAATGTTCATATGGTACAGAGATATCATCTTTAATAAAATAAATGCCGTAATATCTACTGTGTCGCTCTGAAAACACTCTGATTGCTATGTAACCGGCAATAAAATCCAATGCGGCTAATACAATCATATAAATGTGCAACTCTCCAAGAAGAGACGGCAAAAGCCATAATGCCAAAGCATTGCCGAATGGTACAACAATTACAGCAATTTTCAAAAGCATAAAATACCATTTTTCGTCGTTATTACCGCACATTATGCCATTATCGTCGTATATGCCGTCATGACTCTTAACAAATTCGCTGTATTTTATTTCATAAGCCAACGGCTTAAATACAATCGCCTTATAAATCGGGGAGGCATAGACAAACAAATTTAACAGCAATACGCACCACATGTACGGAACGTATATTGCGGAAAGAATGGTGGCGATTTGGATTAAGGCAAAAATCAATTTTTTGATACACGATATACGGCACTTTTTGTTTTTGCGATTCAGTTCGCTTTTATCGCCCGTATAGACAAAAACGCGATCGGCGGTTTTAACGAATTCGATCATTCGAGGATCGTTTGCCCGTATCATTTCTTCGACGGCTGATGATTCGCTTGCGGTATTTTTATCTATGCGCGCCAAAATTTGCGATTGTTCGTCAAGTTTATCGAATATATTGTCCGCCATCAAATTTGCTCCTTATCTTTTTCGTCGGCAATCCATTTTTCAATGTTGGTATCGCCGCTTATCATTCCGCCAACCTTTCTGCCAACCGCTTTAGTAAGAATGCGGTTTTCAACTATGGCAGGCTTTAATTCAAGCAATAAATCAATCGTCTTATTTAACTTTTCTTCCATCGAAGATAATTTAATATCTTTTAGTCGACTGATTTGGCGTTGAAGTTCTTCGTTTTGGTCTTCAAGCGAAAGTTTGTCGATTTCGGATTGCGACAAAAGATTTTTGTACGTTTCAATGTCGGTTTCTTTCATTTTACCCGATTCGACGGAAGATGACAACTCATCTTTCAATTTTTTCATTTCGTTTTTCAACAAAACGTTTTCTTTTTCATAAATTCCGAAAATACCGATAAAATAACTCGCTTCAAAATCACAGAAATCGATAGATTTGTATTTTGCGAATGCAGATGTGGCATTATAGATAATTTTCATATAATTTACTACGGTTTCTATCTGAATGCTTTTTTCGCCCTTATGTTTATGGGCGTTCACTTTCAGAGTGTAGTCTTGCATCTTATTGTATGTATAATCGTCAATATTGAGGTCGTCTATAAAAATCGACTTAATATCGTTTCGCCTTAATAGTTCGCCGCAGGTTTCTTTTAATTTAATATCAAAATCGCATAAAATAGCCACGCAACGTACAAATTGTTCCTGAAGATCGAGATACGCGTCGTAAAATGAGTTGCTAGCTGCTCGAATATTTCGTTCCACCGTGAGAAAACGATCGTATAAACGAGGTTCTATTTTTGTCAAATAATCAAACATTATTTACCGTCTCCCGTTTTATTCTTTATATTTTCCAAGTTTTTTCTGAATACATCAAGCCTTTTTTCTCCCATGCCGAGAAAATCCAAAGCATGGCACTTTATCGTTTCTTCAGGTCTTTCGAGATAATACTCGTTTAAGTAGGGATTACTATAAAAATCCTTATAGATGTTGTCGGTTAATTTTTCGAACAGAAATAAAAATTCGGTTTTATTTATTCCGCCGCGGCTATCGCAATATTTACACAACTGCCGGAACGGCGAATTTACGACAGTTTCTACCAATCTGAACAAAACTTCTTCCGTTGTATCGGAGAGTGCTTTTACCGATTGATAATTGCCTTGATGCCATACGAAATAATAGATCGAATCGATTATTTTGCAGGCGTCGTTAAATCCTATTATTTCTCGCGCTTGCGATAATAATAACGTATTTATGTAAACAATATCTTCTTCGCTTAATGATTTCGGCGAATATGTAAAACGGTCGTCTTGCGTTTGGCGCGTCGGCGAAATTATATATTCGTTTTCAGGCACGTCAAATAATTCTCGATTTTGAATAACTGCAGGCCAAATATCGGGTTTGTCTAATTGCATTTGCCTGTTCTCGCTATCGTCTTGAAATACAACTCTCTGATTATGATATAACCGAAAAAACGGATTTATCATAACCATACATCGGGTCGAACTTAAGACGAAAATATCATAATTTTCATACATCGCGTATTGACTGGCGAATATTCCTGCATACGCGGCTTCCGATTTCATTTTTTCAAGTAAAAACGAGGTTTTTGAAATATCTATTCCGCCGGTTATTAAATGAAACCCCTCGTATTCGCTTGTCATTCCGCAATCCGTCAACACAAATTCTTTGTCGGTAGGAGCATCCCAGAATGCGAGATAAGATTCAAGGAAAGGTGCCGCCCATGCCAACATTTCTGCCGTGGCATCGGGATTATAAATAATATCGCGAATGCTTTCCGTCGTGGCAAATACTTTCAAAGCAGTGGTATATAGAATTTCGTTGGTTGAATCGGCGCCGATATATGGCATTGAAATATTTTGTCCGTAAATATGATTCCAGCAATCAATGTAACGTTCGGCATTTTTGCCGAAGCCTCTGATTATTTCTCCGAATCCATCCGGAGTTTGTGTTCTTACGCTTGAAATTAACATATATCTTTTTAACAGAAACAATTCTTTTCTTGTAAGAACGATGGGGTTATGTTTCAAAATCTTTTGGTCGATTATGTTGGCAACCCGACTTTCAATATAGGCAAATAACTTTTCGGTTTCATCTTCGTATATATCATTATGATAAAATACTTTATGAGGTCTTTTACTCTCATCTATTTTTCCGGAATGAATATCAAATATATTGATAGCATCCGAAAAGCGTTTTATTACAAATTGAGACACATAATGATTTTTTGCCATATTTAACCCCTTATGCCATGCTGAACGTAAGCAAAGCACTTATAAATGTCCAACTTGATTATTATTATAGCATTTTTATCGGTATTTATCAACCGTTTATATTATTGGCATCGCTGTTCAACGAAAATATAAAGGTGTAGTATCATATAAAAGGTGTCCATAAGATGAATGGCAACGGCATTTCATCGGTAATATTTTTGACTTCCGTCCCCGTCTTTTCATAATAGCAATTATACCCTTAAAAAAATTTTATAAAAATCCTTCGCAAAAGCACTTGACGAACAAATGTTCGCATGCTATAATAAAGTTGACTTGATATAAGATCAAGTATTGCGCCGTAAGAAAAGGCGTTGTCGGGCGTGAAGATTTTGCCCGATTTCTCTGTTCCCCTTTGTGGACTCGGACAGGATAATTACCGTCGTTTACCATAGAGTTGCTATTAAGTGTAGCAATTCCGCGGCGGGCGTTGAAATCGTTAAAAAAGAGAGATTTCAGCGTGGGTTTTGTTGTTGTACGATTTTTTAGATAAAATCGACCACAAATTTAATAATCGGGATTAAAATCCGTGCGAAGAACGAGCCTATTTAAGGCAACCGAAATCGCACGGATTTTTTATCTACGGATACAAATCGGAGGTGCTTTATGTAACGAAAATAAAAACTTAATACTTGTGTGTTTAAGTCGGTGATAGAAAAAATATCAGCGGCTTTTTTGTCGTCTTTAAGGAGGTAAAATAATGACAAATTACAATCAATATCGCCCGCCGTAGCGGGAGAAAAACTTTGGAAACAAATGCGGAGCAAAACTTAGACTATTGAGCAAAGTGTAGGCCCACTATACTTCGCAGGCGAAGTTGTGGGCTCTGCGAGGCTGTGAATCCACTAATAAAACGGTCGGCAGAGATTATCTACACACTTTGCTCAATGAGAATAAAAACAAATTTCAGGAGGAAAATCACCATTTCATATTTAGTATGTCATATGGAGAAATACCATAAACAAGACGTTGCTCCTATCGAAAAGGAAAACGAACGGGACGAAAATTACGAAACGTCAAATCCACAGATAGACAGCGAGCGGACGAGAAACAATTATCGCTTTACGCCATATTTCGGGAAAACTTACACGGAGTTCATAAACGGCAGGATTAAAGAGTTAGGCTTATCCCCACGTAAAGACGCGGTCGTTATGAATTCGTTCGTGTTAGGTTCGGATAAAACTTTTTTCGACGGTTTAGCCAAAGTCGAGCTGTATAACTTTTTCTCGGACTGCTACAAATTCTTTGCGGAAAGATACGGCGAAGAAAACGTTATCGCGGCGGTAGTACATAACGACGAGACAACCCCGCATATGCACTTAAACCTTATGCCCGTAACAAAAGACGGCAGACTTTGCAGTAAACAACTTTTCGATAAACCGCAACTGCAACAATTGCAAACGGATTTTTACGAAGCCGTCGGAAAACGTTGGGGCTTACAGCGAGGCAAAGAAGGCAGTCAACGAAAACATCTTTCCACCGCCGAGTTCAAAGCGAAAAAGATAATCGAGCAAGCGGAAGCCATACGGGAAGAAAATCAAGTTTATGCAGACGCTTTAACCGAGGCAAAAAGCGGGAATATCCCACGAAAACGCGGAAAGTTACAGGAACAAGTAATCGCTTTAACGGCAGACAACAACGACCTTTCAAAGCGGCTTACGAAATCTATGGACGAAGCATTGTTGTATGCAAAAAAATCGGAAGCCTTGCAAAAGGAAAAAGACAATAATTCTCATTATACAAACGTTGGCAAAGAACTTGCAAGGACAAATCCGACGGAATATCGGCGTATAGCCTACGGCAAGCCGAAAACAATCGGCAGTTTCTTTGACTCCGTTCTCTCTATGTTTACGCCGGAAGTAACGCGGCAAGTCCCGCGCCTACAACAAATTGAAGCGGAACTCGAAGAAGAACGCAAAAAACAGGAAAAACTCAACAGCACCAACAATTACAAGAAATAAAGGGATATTTTCTGCCCCGTTCATAAAAAGAGCTTGACTCCTGACATTAAAATCGCTATAATATGTATCAATACGATTTTATTTTTTGGAGGTTTAACTTAATGGAACGGAAAGAAGATACTCCCGTGCGTAAAACGCGCAGGAAGTACGAAGAAAAGAATAAAGAAAAGAGAAAGCAAGCGAGCGGCAATTTCGGAACGATGATACCGAGAGCCTTATATGACGAGATAAACGCTTTTCTCGAAGAAAACGGAATAACGAAAGTCCGGTTGATAAAAGAAGGTTACGAAGCCTTGAAAAACATGAAAAAAGCCGGCAAATTATAAGCCGTCCTTCCTGCCGTTTTACGTAAATAAATCATTGATAAGGAGATTATATTTACGGAAAACACGGCTAAAAGACAAGAAAACGATTACAATTATAGATTAGAGTATCACCCCATCGGAGATAAAACCTTCGTTGTGGTAGCGCGGGAACAACTCGGCGCAACAGATACTCCGCTCGATATTATGAAACGCCTGATAACCCGCCAAAGCGCGCGAATACAATCGGGCGAATCGGGACGAACTCGCGGTTTGCCGCATAACGGAGGTAAACAATTATGATAGGACAAACGGCGATTAAAAATAACAAAAAATACAATTACGGAGGTGACATAACGGCATTATACGCAAGATTATCCAAAGACGACGACCTTGTCGGAGATAGCAACAGTATCGTTCATCAAAAGGAAATGCTCGCTAAATATGCGAAAGAACACGACTTTACCAATATTGAATTCTACGTTGACGACGGTTTTTCGGGTACGAATTTCAATCGTCCCGACTTTCAGCGAATGATGGCTGACGCGGAAGAAGGTAAAATTTCTACGGTTATCGTAAAGGATATGTCGCGATTCGGCAGAGATTACATAATGGTTGGGTATTACACCGAAATCTATTTCTCGAATCTTGACATTCGCTTTATTGCGATCAACGATAACGTAGACAGCAATATTCAGACGGAAAACGACCTGACGCCGTTCAAAAACGTATTTAATGAGTGGTATGCAAGAGATACGTCGAAGAAAATTCGCGCCGTATTCAAAGCAAAAGGCAATTCCGGTAAGCATCTTACGACTAATCCGCCGTTCGGATATAAAAAAGATCCGAACGATAAAGACAAATGGATTATAGACGAAGAAGCCGCGGGTACGGTCAGACGGATATTCCAAATGTTTGTTGACGGCGTTCGGATGCCTGAAATTGCAAGAAAATTGACGGAAGAAAAAGTTGAAACGCCGCAACTATACAATATTCATCGCGGTCGTTCCATACATAAACTGAGCGAATATCCGGAAATATGGAGTGTCGGCACAATAAAAAATATGCTTGACCAAGTTGCTTATGTCGGGCATACGGTAAATTTTCAAACAGCGAAAAAATCGTATAAAAACAAGAAACAAGTTCGCTTACCGAAAGAAGGTTGGGTAATCTATCGTAACACGCAAGAGGCTATTATAGATGAAAAAACTTTTGAAACGGTGCAACAGATGAGAAACGTAAAGCGCGCTTATACGAAATTCAACGAGCCGAATATGTTTTCGGGGTTGCTTTTCTGTGCTGATTGCGGCAATCGTCTCACGATACAACGAATTGCAAAACATCGGGAAGCAGACAATTTCTCATGTGCTACTTATAGAAAGAAAAAGAAAGGTCTATGTAGCAGTCATCGAATTTTGGTGTCGGAACTTACCGAAGTTGTAAAAAGCGATTTACAAAAGGTATGCGAATACGTTTTTCTGCACGAAAAAGAATTTACGGACGAATATTTGTCGGGCTCTAAAAAAGAAACGGAAAAGTTTCAGACTAAAACGAAAGCCGAGATAAAACGGCTTTCCGACAGACAGGAAGAAATAGGTAAAATTATCCGCAAACTCTACGAGGACAACGTAAGCGGCAGAATTACCGACGAACGCTTTGACTTTCTTGCAAAATCTTACGAGGACGAAGGTAATGACTTGAAACAAAAAACCATTGAGTTACAAAACGCTCTCACCGCATCCGTTCAGGACGAGGAAAAACTCTCGAAATTCCTTAAAATCGTAAAGGCTTACACGGAAATTCAAGAGTTGACGCCGGAGATTCTAAATAGTTTCATTGAAAAAATTTATATAGGCGAAACGGAACAATACGACGGCAGAAAAATGCAAGACGTTGAAATTATTTACAAATTCGTCGGGGCAATCAATTTGCCACAATACGGTTCGGATTAAAACGCATTAAAATGGCGTGAGGAAACGAAAAACGGGTAGGCAATAAACTACCTACCCGTATAATTCCCCACGAATAACCAACATTCGGGGTGCATATTTTTATGGGTAGGGGTTTTTTTTGTTACAAGAGAAAATTAATACTATTTTTAAAGCTACTGCACTATGGAAAAAGTACTTATCGTTCGACACACTCTCGAAAATTGCCCGAAAAACGAGATTTTATCCGAGTGACACAAACAAGAATAAAACGAACTCCGGTGTTAATCCAGGGTTCGTTTTGTTTTTTTTACACGAAATTATTCAGGGTGAAATATTATTACAAGTATTAAAAGCGACGACTTAAATTTTTTCGAATTCAGAATATAAACGATCTTATAAAGCAATTTTTTGCGTCGGAAAAAATCCGGAAAATCGCCGTGAGAAACAGATTTAACTAAAAAATGCTCGTATTTGCCGCGCATTATTTGATTTTTAATCAGAAATATGTTATACTCCATAAGAAATGTTATATCTATTCATAGATATACTCGGTAAAAAGGAGTAAATTTTATGAGAATATCGTTTTCTCCTCCGGATATTTCCGAACTTGAAATAAACGAAGTTTCAGAAGCCTTGCGTTCCGGTTGGATTACGACGGGACCCCGCACCAAGCAACTTGAAAAAGAAATCGCCGGATGGATAGGTGTAAACAAATGCGTTTGCCTTAACTCGCAGACCGCCTGCGCGGAAATGGCGCTGCACGTTTTGGGTATAGGCGCGGGCGATGAAGTCATCACTTCGGCATATACGTATACCGCTTCGGCGTCGGTCGTGTGTCACGTCGGAGCGACGCTTAAACTTATTGATACTCAGGCAAACAGCCTTGAAATGGACTACGATGCGCTCGAAAGGGCGATTACCGATAAAACCAAAGTTATTATCCCCGTAGATTTGGGCGGCGTGCCTTGCGACTACGATAGAATATTCGACATCGTAGAGCGAAAAAAACATTTATTCAAACCGGCGAACGATATTCAGAGGGCAATAGGAAGAATCGTCGTCTGCGCGGATACCGCTCACGCGTTCGGGGCAAAATTAAACGGCAAAATGATAGGTTTGGTCGCCGATTTTTCCTCGTTCAGTTTTCACGCTGTAAAAAACTTTACGACGGCGGAAGGCGGCGCGCTTACTTGGAAAACTATAGACGGAATAAGCGACGACGAAATTTATCATCAGTTGCAGTTGTTAAGTCTGCACGGACAGTCTAAAGACGCGTTGGCAAAAACGAAACTCGGCGCATGGGAATACGATATCGTCGGAACGTGGTATAAATGCAATATGACCGACGTAGTTGCCGCAATAGGGCTTAAACAATTCGTACGCTATCCGGGTATGCTTAAACGCCGCAGAGATATTATCGAAAGATACGACAGGGCGTTGAAACCGCTCGGCGTAAAAGTTTTGCCGCATTATACCGACGAACACGAATCTTCGGGGCATTTGTATATTACGGAAATTCCGAACGTCTCGTACGAACAACGCGGAGAAATTATCAACAAAATGGCTGAAAGGGAAATCGCCTGCAACGTGCATTATAAGCCGCTTCCGATGCATACCGCTTATAAAAATCTCGGATTCGATATAAAAGATTATCCTAACGCTTATAATCATTTTGCACACGAAATTACGCTTCCGCTTCATACATGTCTTACGGACGAAGAAGTCGAATACGTAATCGATAATTTTACGGATATTTTGCGGGAGTATCTTTAATGCGTCTTGTTAAGTGGGAAAAACTGCCTGCCGATATGCAAACCGAAGAAGTGCGGGAATATTACGACGTTCTTCGTAAAAAAAGATTTTCGCTGTTCTGGAAGAGAATTTTTGATATTTTCGTTTCGGCTATTATGCTTATAATTCTGTCGCCTTTATTTCTGATTCTGGCGATAGCGATAAAAACAGACAGTAAAGGTCCCGTATTTTACCGTCAGGAAAGGGTTACGCAGTACGGAAAACGTTTCAGAATATTCAAATTCAGGTCGATGGTGCAAAACGCAGATAAAGGTTCGCAAGTTACCGTAGACCACGATTCGAGAGTAACGAAAGTCGGTAAGTTTATACGCAAGTGCCGTTTGGATGAAATTTGCCAACTTATAGATATATTCCGAGGAACTATGACATTCGTCGGTACGCGCCCGGAAGTCCCTAAATACGTAAGCGAGTATACGCCCGAAATGAAAGCGACTCTTTTGTTGCCTGCCGGCGTAACGAGTCTTGCGAGTATTTACTATAAAGACGAAGCCGAACTTTTAAGCGGAGCGGAAGATACGGATAAAACTTACGTCGAAAAGATTTTGCCCGCGAAGATGTATTATAACCTTAAAGAGATTAAAAACTACGGTTTTTGGCGAGATATTAAAACTATGTTTATGACCGTTTTCGCGGTTTTGGGTAAAAATTACGAAGGCGATTATGTCGCTTTGCAAGATAAATAATTTAAGAGTGAAAAAATATGATGCCTTTCTCGGTATTGATGTCTTTATACGTTAAAGAAAATCCCGAATATCTGAAAGAAAGTCTGGAAAGCGTTTTGAATCAGACGGTAAAACCGTCGCAAATCGTTATAGTCAAGGACGGCGCTCTTACCGAAGAACTCGACGAAACTTTGAATTCATTCGTGGAAAAAGCCCCGGATTTGTATACGATCGTTCCGCTTGAAAAAAACGTCGGTTTGGGGCTTGCCTTGCGTGAAGGTATGCTTCATTGTAAATATGAACTCGTTGCCAGAATGGATACGGACGACGTTTCGCGAGGCGACCGTTTTGAATTGCAACTCAAAGAGTTTGAAAATGACCCCGAACTCGATATTTGCGGTAGTCATATTCTTGAATTCGAAAAAGACGCAGATAAACCCGTGGCGCAAAGAACGGTGCCTTTAACCGACGCCGAAATTAAAAAATATCAAAAACGTCGCGACGGGCTGAATCACGTTACCGTAATGTTCAAAAAATCGTCGGTTTTAAGCGCGGGGAACTATCAATCGTGCTTATTGATGGAAGATACTCTGCTTTGGGCCAATATGTTTATGAACGGCGCGAAAGCAATGAATATCGACGATTTTTTAGTAAACGTTCGCGTCGGCGCGGATATGTTCCAACGCCGCGGAGGGTTTAAGTATTATAAAAAATATAAACAAGGTCGTAAAAAAGTCTATCAAACGGGTTTTATCGGCTGGTGGGATTATAAATATACTTTAATCGTTCAGTTTATAGTTGCAATGATGCCTAATAAATTGAGGGCGTTCGTTTTCAAAAAATTGTTACATAAGTAATCATGGCAAATTCTAAAATCACCGTCGTTATACCGTGTTATAACGCAGAAAAATATATCGTAAAATGTTTCGATAAACTAAACGGACAGACTTATCGTGATTTTGACGTCGTTATAGTCGACGATTGTTCGACGGATAAGTCTTACGAAAAAATTTTATCGGTAAAAGATAATTACGATTTTAACGTTTCCATTGTTAAAAACGAAAAAAACAGCGGACCCGCGATTTCGAGAAACGTCGGCGTAAAAATTGCCGACGGCGAATATATCGCGTTTTGCGACAGCGACGATTACTACGAACCGAATTTTCTTGAAATAATGTTGTCGGCACTTATCGATAACGACGCGGAACTTGCGTTTTGCGGTTATAGCGTGGTAAACGAAAAAGGTGAAAAAGAAAACAGACCGTTGATTTTCGGTAAGCAACCCGAAAATATAAAAGAAAGTCTGAAAGTAAATTGCGATTCGCTTTGCATGATGCTCGTCAAGGCTGATATAATCAAAAAAACTCCGCTCCCCGATTTAAGAAACGGGGAAGATATGGCGGTCGTACCTCTTCTCGTTCAAAAGGCAAATAAAGTAAGACTTATAAGCGATTGTCTGTATAATTACTATAGGCGAAGCGGCTCCGCATCGCAAAAACCGGGTATGCCCGTCGTAGAGTCTTTAATTAAATCTTTTAACTATCTTAAAGACAACTTTGACAAGAAATATTATTCCGAGTTGGAATTTATCGGCATAAAAAATTTATTGTATTCGGCTGAAATCACGCTGTTTTCTGTCGGTTACAAAAGAAAAACGGGTAAAAAAATACTTACGGATTTCGAAAAAGATTTTCCGCATTGGTATAAAAACGACGGAATTAAAGCGCTGCCTTCATATAAAAAAATGGTTCTTAAACTACTTAAAATGCGGTTTTTCTTTACAATCAGGATTGTTGCGTTAATAAGGTCTGCAAAAATAAAGTGAAATGAGCGATAATATCAAAAAATTAAAAACTCTAATAGTTATCGATAATTTACACGTCGGAGGAGTCGCGACGTCGCTTTATAATTTTTTAGTTTACGCCACGCGTTACTTTGATATAGATTTATTCGTATTTAACGAACAATCTGTAGATTCCGCTCGTTTGCCGGACGGCGTAAACGTTTTGAAAATTCCGAAAAAACTTAAAATTTTAGGAATGGGACAAAGCGAAATCAAAAAGTACTCCTTGCGGTATGCCCTGAAACGAGCATTTTATGTCGGATTAACGCGTTTAACGAGCGGTCAGTTTGCTCGTTCGATTTTATTTTTAACGGTAAAACGGCTAAAAAAATATGATTTGGCTATTGCCTACGCGCAAGATAACGCCTGGAAGTCGTTATCGAAAGGTTGTATAGATTTTGTCGTTAAAAAGGTAGATGCGAAGAAAAAGATGGCGTTTATTCATTGCGATTATTCCAACTTCGGCGGGTATAATAAAAAACAGGAAATAATGCTTTCGCGGCTCGACTATATAAATTGCGTATCGGAATCGTGTAAAAAGAGTTTTATCGATAAATTCCCGACGTTGCAATCTAAATGTATAGTTATCGAGAATTTTATCGACTATAAAAAGGTCGTTGAACTTTCAAACGAATATAAAACGGAATTTGCCAATGACGATTATTTTGTTTCCGCGTGCAGGTTGAGTTCGGTTAAAGGACTTGACAGAACTATCGGAGTACTAGGCGAATTAAACAAAGAAAGAGCGATAAATTGTAAATGGGTGATTGTCGGAGACGGCCCCGAAAGAGAAAATCTGGAAGTATCGATTGACGAGTGCGGATTGAAAAATATTGTATTTTTAATCGGCGAGAAAGAAAATCCGTATCCGTATATCAAAAAAGCAAGGGCGTTTTTACTTCCGTCTTATCACGAAGCCGCTCCTATGGTTTACGGCGAGAGCGCGGCGTTGGGCGTACCGATAGTATCAACCGATACTTGCTCGGCGGCAGAACTCGTAAAGGACAGAAATATCGGTATTGTCGTGGATAATAATGAAGCCGGTATTAAAAGAGGATTGAACGAAATTATCGACGGTACGGTGGAGTCAAACAGAATAGGCGTCGAAGAGATTAACAAAATTGCAGAATCTCAATTAAAAAATTTATATATAGAATTGTGTAAAACCTAAATAGAGATAAGAAATGAAGTTAAGCGTAATTATACCGATATATAAAGTTGAAAAATATTTGCGTAAATGCTTGGATTCCGTCGTTAAACAAGATTTGCAGAACGTCGAAATTATACTCGTCGACGACGGGTCGGTCGATCTTTGTCCGCAAATTTGTGACGAATACGCTAATCGTTACGATTGCATAAAAGTATTGCATAAGGAAAACGGAGGATTGGTTTCGGCAAGAAAGGCAGGCGTGGAAATATCCGTCGGCGATTACGTAACCTTTATAGACGGCGACGATTATATCGAAGACGGTTATTTTGAAAATATTATTACGATTTTGTCGCAATATACTCCTGATATGGTCGTCTATAATAATTACAACGTTGTGAACGATGACGGAGAAAGTAAATTATATCATAGCGCAAATTATATCGGTTATTATAATAAAGATAAACTAAACGTCGAATTACTGCCTTCCGTTTTATATAAAGAACCATTTTTCACTTTTGGTATAGGGCATTCTGTCTGGACTAAAATTTTCAAGCGAAGTCTGATCGTTGCCGTTATCGGGAATATCCCGAACGAGATACGTATGGGAGAGGATCTGGCGTTGTCTTTGCCTTGCGCACTTAAAGCAAACGGCATATATTTTTCCGATTTTGCCGGTTACGATTACCGACAAAACTATACGTCTATGTCGCGCACCTATAATCGTGAAGAGGCTGGTCGAATAGAAAATTTATTGTCTTACCTATATAAAGTCACCCGTGGGTATGAGTCGTACGACATCGACAATCAACTGGAATATTACGCAATGTTCATGTTGCAATTTCAGATTAAAATGTTGGTTTCGGGTAGTTCGGATATTACTAACGACTTGAAGTCGCTGGACAAACTTTTTGAAAATAATCTCGTTAAAGCCGGAATCAAGAAAAAACTTCCGCTAAAAACAAGGTTATGGATTAGTTCGGCGCAGAAAAAACGAATTTTAACGTTAAAACTATTCAAAAGAATTTTGGAGCATAGATAATTTCGCCGGCTTGATTTTCTTTATTAAAATCAGGAGTAAGTAATGAAAAACATAATTTTTATATCGAAAGACGCCTTGAATAAGCACGTTCTTCCGACTTACGGTAATAAATTCTGGAAAACGCCGAATATAGACGCATTGGCGGAAAAAGGCACGGTTTTTAACAGACATTATACCGCTGCCGGGAGTACCGCTATGGCTTTTACCGCAATGGCTCTCGGTAAATATTGCTACGAAACGGGCAGAAGAGCATACAAAAACGAAACGGCTCTGAACGGTAATACTTTGTTTGATAAAATTTACGCTCAAGGTTACGAGTGTCATATAATGTGGGACGATACCTATACGTCTTTTGCCGAATCGCATTTTAAGTGCCAGGGTGAGCACACCGTAATACATTCGTTGCCAAAAATTAAGCAAACCGAATCGGCGCACGTAAAAGGTAAGTTTGACGACGTTTCTTTCAACGACGCCGAAACGGCAATTGCCTTGGATTTAATAAAGAGCGAGTTTGAAACTATACAAAAAAACGCAACTAAACCTATATTTTTATGGTTTCATTTGCCTCACGTTATGCGGGGAAGGCAAGGTTACGGTTCGGATATAGACGTTTTCGATGCGGTTATCGGCTACGCAAGAGAAATTTTCGGCGACGACGATATATTCGTTTCTGCCGACCACGGTCACATGAACGGTTGGAAAAATAAATATCATTACGGTTTCGACGTCGGCGAAGAGGCTATCTGTATTCCGCTTATCGCGCCTAAAATAAACGACAGCAACACGATTGATTTTCCGACTTCCACTATACAAACGTACGATATTTTATTCGAAAGGAAAGTCGCTCCGTTGCCGTACGTTATGTGTGAAACTGCGTATTACGCGCAACCCAAACGCAAGATTGCTATTATTTCGGGTAAGTATAAGTATTGTTACGATAAAGAAACCAAGAAAGAGTATCTATACGATTTGGAGTTCGATCCCGAAGAAAATCACAATCTCGTTTATCCCGAATTTTACGATACCGACAGATTTTTATGGTATTCTACCGCTCAATGTTTCTATTATCCGTATTGGGGCGAGGCGCAAAACGAACTCGTTAAACTTCGCGGAATTAAAAACGAGATGTGGAAAAACGGTAAATTTTTCGAAGAACTTTACAATAAGTTCATGCACAGGCTTAAATGCCTATATACCAAAATCAAACTCGCACACCCGTCAGACGATATAAAAAATAACGGTAAATAAAGGATAAAATATGAAAAGAGTAATTACTTACGGAACGTTCGATTTATTACATTACGGGCATATCAACTTATTGAGAAGAGCAAAACAACTCGGCGATTATTTAATAGTCGCGTTGTCTACCGATGAGTTTAACACCGAAAAGAAGGGTAAAACGACGTATTTTACTTACGAACAGAGAAAAGCTCTGCTTGAATCGCTGCGCTACGTAGACCTGGTTATCCCGGAAAACGATTGGGAACAAAAAATCGAGGACGTGAAATTATATAAAATAGATACTTTCGTTATGGGCGACGACTGGAAAGGCAAATTCGACTTTTTGAAAGATTATTGTGAGGTCGTGTATTTACCTCGTACTCCCGAAATATCTACAACGCAGATTAAAAAAGACTTATTCGAACACAATTTAAGTAACAATAAATAAAAAGGGTTTTACATGTCCGCAGGAAGAACTAAAAACGCAACGTTAAATATTTTGTTTGCGATAATACTTCAGTTGGTAACCTTCGTAAGGGGGTTAATTCTTCCGCGTATAATAATCCCTGCGTACGGCTCGGATATAAACGGGCTCGTTTCGTCTATAACTCAATTTTTAACTTATATTTCGTTACTCGAAGCAGGGGTCGGCACAATTTTCAGATCTTCTCTTTATAAACCTCTTGCCGACGGCGATACAGAAAAAGTTTCGGGCGTTATCAACGAACAAAAACGTTTTTACCGTAAAATAGGTCTGGTTTTCGTATTTTACGTCATTGCGCTTTGCTTTATTTATCCGTTAATCGCAAAAACGAAGATAAGTACCGAATATATAGTTTCGTTTATATTGATTTTAAGTATAAGTACTTTTGCCGAATATTTTATTTCGCTTCCGTACGTGTCGCTTCTTTCCGCCGATCAAAAGGTGAGAATCAGTTATATAGTAAGCATCGTATATACGATTGTCAATATATTGGTCGCTCTGTTCTGGGTTTGGCTGAAAGCCGATATAAGACTTATTTATTTGTCTATGTGCGTTATCGGTTTACTTCGCCCGTTGTTTTATTGGTTATACGTTAAAAAGCATTATAATCTCTCTAAAACGGCTGCCCCCGACGCTTCTGCGCTTAAACAGCGCTGGAACGGAATGGTTCATCACGTTTCGTACTACGTACATACTAATACGGATTCCGCGATTTTAACTATATTCGTCGGTACCGCAATGGTTTCGGTTTATAACGTATACGGAGCCATTATATTCGGCATGGAAAGGCTTATAACGTCCGTTTCGGCGGGTACCGCTGCGGGGATAGGCAACGTTTTAGTCGGCGGCGATAAAAAAACGATAGACAGAACCGTTGATTTATTCGAATTCGTTCAAAGCGCGGCTACGACGGTTTTATTTACGATCACCGCTTTAATGGTTATGCCGTTTATTAAACTGTACACCTCTGATATGACCGATATAAATTATATATATCCCGAATTCGCTTACGTTCTCGTTTGCGCAGAGGCGATATATTGTTTAAGGTGTATATACAGTACGATTTCTACAAATGCGAATAAATTCAAAGAAACGCAACTCGGCGCGATTCTGGAATGCGTCGTTAATTTGATTTTGTCGCTTATTTTGACTCTTGCGTGCGATATGGGGCTGCTCGGCATAGCAATCGGAACGTTGGCGGGAATGTTCGTAAGATACCTTGCAGAAGTTTTATTCTTATCTGAAAACGTTATTAACAGGAGCGTATTAAAAGCATTCAAATCGTTGCTCGTAAACGCCTGTATCGCCGCCGTATCGATTTTAATATGTCATTTCGCATTGAATTATGACACTATAAACAGTTTGTCAAATTGGATAATTTTTGCTATAATATCAAGTTTCGTCGTTGTAGTGGTTGCAATTCCGGTGTACTTAATATTTAACAATTCTGAGATGAAAACTATTTGTTCGAGAATATTTCCGAAAAGGAGAAAGAATAAATGAGAGAAATTCAATTTGAAGAGATGAAAAAGATTGAATTAAATATTCTGATTTATTTCACCGAAGTTTGTGAAGAAAATAATTTGAGATATTATTTAGGCGGTGGAACGCTTCTGGGAGCGGTGAGGCATAAAGGATTTATCCCGTGGGATGACGATATAGACGTTATGATGCCTCGGCCCGACTTTCAAAAATTGCTGAGTCTTTCGATAAATAACGAAAATTACAATATAATAAAGCCCGGCTCTGCGGGGTATTATTATAATTTTGCCAAATTGGTCGATACGCGAACGATTCTTGAAGAAAAAGGAATTAAACGTATAGACGGTCTTGGAGTATATATAGATATTTTTCCTTTGGACGGAATGCCTGAAACTCCTGATGCCCGGAAAAAACGTTTCAAAGAACTGAACTCAATCAGAAAAAGAATAAATAATACTTGCTTATTAAAACCGAAATTTCACAGAAACCCATTTGCGTATCTGAATGCTTGCAGGATATACAATTCGAATAAAAATATCGATTTATCGTCTTTACAAAAAAAATATCTCGATTCGGCGCTGAAAAATTCATTTGACGATTCCGAATTCGTATTTGCCGCAGGCGGGGCATATGGCGCCCGGGATATATTCCCCGGAAAATGGTTCGAAAAAGAAATCGAATTACAATTCGAAAATTTATCGGTAAAGGCTTTTAACGGTTATGATTTTTACCTGACGCAATTGTATGGAGATTATATGACTCTTCCGCCTGAAGATAAAAGAGTTACGCCTCATCACACTATCGTATATTTCAAATAATAAGAAGGTTATACAATGAATTACGCTTTAATATTTGCGGGTGGCACGGGTCAACGAATGAATACCGTATCGCTGCCGAAGCAATTTTTGAAAGTGCATAACAAAGAAATTATCGTTCATACGATAGAGCATTTTGAAAAAAATGCGAATATCGACGGAATAGTCGTCGTATGCGTAAAAGATTATATCGACTTCATGTTTTCTCTTAAAGAACAATATAAGTTATCAAAAGTTGTAAAGATCGTTCAGGGAGGGAAGACAGGACAAGAGTCGATTTGGAACGGGTTGCAGGTTATTAAAACTTTATCCGAAAACGACGACGACGTCGTTTTGATTCATGACGGCGTGCGTCCTCTTATCGAACAAACTACAATCGACGATAATATCGGATGCGTAAAAAAATTCGGAACTTGCGTTACGGTCGCAAAATCGATTGAAACCGTTTTAATAATGGGTGATAATAACGACGTCGATTCGGTTTTGGACAGAAGTAAATGTTACCTCGGGAGGGCGCCGCAGTCATTTTTCGTAAAAGACATATACGACGCTCATATTAAGGCTAATTCGGAAGGGTTAACTAACTTTATCGATTCGTCTATGTTAATGAGTTATTACGGATACAAAATCCATACCGTTCAAGGTCCCGCCTATAATATCAAGGTTACAACCCCGATTGATTTTTATATGTTTAAGGCTATGTTGGATGCCGAAGAATATAAACAAATCAGGAGCGAATAATATGGTATTCAACGAAAAAACTTTTGAAGCGGTAAATCATATCGAAAAGTTAAGGGATTGCCGAGTAGCGGTTACCGGCTCGACGGGACTTATCGGAAAATCAATTATTGAATTTTTACTCCGATTATCCGAGCGAAACAATTTGAATATTAAAGTCCTTGCGATAGCCAGAACAAAAAATAAGGCGGCATTAACTTCGTTTTACAATGACGTCGAATGGTATTATTGTGATTTTAATAGCAGTTACGATATTGACGGTAAAGTCGATTATATAATTCATGCGGCAAGTCCTACTGATTCCGCATATTTTATTTCCAATCCTGTCGAAACCATTAATCTACCGATAATCGGATTAAATAACTTAATGGCTTTTGCCGGACAAAAAAAAGTTAAGAGTATGGTTTTTTTATCTTCTATGGAAGTATACGGTATTTGCCTTGAAGATAAGTTTTTAAGTGAAACCGATTATTATCCGTTAGACTGCACGAAGATAAGAAACAGTTATGCGGAAGGGAAAAAGATTCTTGAAAATTTATGCGTCGCGTATAGCGCCGAGTACGGTATTCCGGTTAAAATCGCACGACTTTGTCAAACTTTCGGTCCCGGTGTCAGTAAAGAAGATAACAGAGTTTTTTCGCAATTTGCCAAAGCGATATTACAACGTAAGGATATAATTTTATCGACGAAAGGCGAAACCAAAAGATCGTATTGCTCGCTTAACGACGCCGTTACCGGCATACTCACGGTATTATTGAACGGTGAGAATATGAATGCGTATAATATTGCGAGCGATAATTCGTATTGTTCGATTTACGAACTGGCGGAAAAATTTATTCTCGGAACGAATCTTGCCATTAAAATTGAAAATAAAAGCGAATCTAAATATTTACCAACCGTAAAGTTCGGACTGGATACTACCAAAATCAAGCAGATCGGTTTTAAGTCAATAGATACGATTGATTCGATTGTTAATGAGTTTCTTGATTATTATTTACATAATTAAATAAATTATCGAAGTTATACAAGCCGCGGGGTTGAGATATTATAAACTCTGCGGCTTTTATCGCGCCTTCGGCAAAAACGGATTTGTCAAGCGCGACGTGTTTAATCGAAAGATACTCTTTTTCTCCGAAAAACGTAACTTCGTGTATTCCCGTAACGCCTCCGCCACGAAGCGAGTGTACGCCTATTTCGTCAGGCTGTCTTTTTTCTTTTCCGGTTCTTCCGTACTTCAAATTCATTTCTTTATTCAGCGAATTTCGTATCGTCTTTATAATTTGTTTCGCGGTTCCCGAAGGGGAGTCGATTTTTTTGTTGTGGTGCGCTTCCGTAATTTCTATATCGTAATCGGATACGTATTTTACAATTTTTTCGATAGCTTTTTGCATGGCGAATATTCCGGGCGAAAAGTTGTCCGATTTGAACACGGGTATTATTTCACTCGCGGATAAAATTTGATTTTCCTGCTCGTCGGAATATCCCGTCGTTCCTATTACGACGGGGATTGCGTTTCCGGTTGCGAAAAGCAATAGGGAAGATAAATTAGCGGGTGAAGAAAAATCTATAATAACGTCGCAAATCGAGCGTATCTCTTCAAAATTTTTATAAACCGGGCAGTCGAATTCACCGACGGGTTTTACGTCTACTCCGCATACAACGGAATGTTTGCGTAATTTAGCCGCTTTGTAAATTTCGTTGCCCATTTTGCCGTTTATACCGCTTATTGCAATAATCATTTTAGTTTACCTGCCATTTTTTGATATATTTTTAGTATTGTCTCTTTTACTTCGTTTTTTGCTTCCGTCAGAGGTAATCTTAGTCCGTAGCCTTCGTTATATAGTAGTTTTACCATATATTTAAGCGGAATAGGGTTTACGTCGGATTGCAAGATATTTACTATTTCCTTGTAAAATTCAGTTTTGAAATAATTTTCAAAATCGCCTATATAATCAACGATTTTACTTGGTATTATGTTTGACGCAACCGATATCGTCCCTTTGCCGCCGCGCCGCAAAACGTCGATCAACTTATCGTCAGAGCCGCAATATACTGCAAGTATATCTTTTACGTTATCCAGTACTCCGTTTAACTGTTCGTCGCAACAATTCGCTTCTTTTATTGCAACCACGTTATCTATCTCGGCAAGATTTCTGTAAACGATAGGTTTCACGTTAAACCCCGTTCTCGTGGGCACGTTATATACGATTATCGGTAAAGAAGTTGATTTTGCCACAGCCGAATAATGCGCGTATAATCCGTCGTCGTTGCACTTGTTGTAATATGGCGTTACCACGAGCAGTCCGTCTGCGCCTGATTCTTCCGCTTCCCGCGAAAATTTAACGGCAGTCGCGGTGCAGTTGCTTCCGCTTCCGACTATTAACGGTATTCGTCCGTTTACTTCTTTCACGCAGAACTTTATAATTTCACGTCTTTCTTCCTCGGTTATCGTTGCCGCTTCTCCCGTCGTTCCGAGTACGACCAAAGCGTTTACATTAGCCGATAATTGTCTGTTAATCAAGCGGGAAAACGCACCGTAATCAACGGATTTATTTATAGGATTAAAGGGTGTGTAAAGGGCGGTGGCGACTCCTTCGAATATCGTTTTTTTCATATATTAAGCCTTATTACGAGAAAAAATTTTCAAATTTCGGACAAACGAAGTAAAATTCGTTTGCATATATTTAGTTTATAGTATATTATATATTCGACAAAATTTATTATGCAGGTAAAATAATGGCAAAAAAAGGCTTTATTGCAAGATTGATAGAAGGTCCTGAAAGATCGGAATCGTACGCGCGTTCTACGCTTCCTACTAACAGGTGGAGTCTCGGCTGGGACGTTTTCAAAACGAATAAAGGCAAATTATTCTGGTTGAATTTGTTGACTTTGTTATGCGCGTTGCCGCTCATCGCGATTTTCGTGTTAAGGTACGTGTATAAAACGGCTCAGGTCGTCGCCTCGCCGATAACCGCCAATTTGTCGGGTTATCCCGTTTATCCCGCTACGGTCGGTCTGGAAGCGCAGATAACTTTATCGATCAACTTCAGATTTTTCCTTATAGCCCTTATCGGTATACTCTTTCTTGCGATAGGCGTTTCGGGCGGTTTTTACGTTATGCGAAACATGGTGTGGGCGGAAGGAGTTATGATCGCTTCCGATTTCTGGAAGGGGATCAAACAAAACTTTTTTACGGTTTTGTTCTCGCTTTTATTTTATTTCGTGATGCTTGCGTTATCTACGCTGTCTATAAATATGGCTTCGCTCATGCTGTCGACAGGTCAGGGGATAAGATGGCTGCTTATAATAGCGCAGGTTTTGTCTTACGTGATAATAGCGATAGTCACGATGATGGTTATGTATATGGTTACGTTGGGAGTGACCTATAAAATGAGTTTTCTTAAACTCATAAGAAACTCTTTCATACTTTCGATTGCGCTCATTCCCACCAACGTTTTCTTTATTGCGTTTGCCGCGCTTTTCTTCTTTTTAATGTGGCTCGGCAAGTCGATGCCGATTCTTCTCGTTATATTCGGGTTTATCGTCGTAATATGGGGATTCTCGCTGTTTATGCTTATCTGGACGGACTATTCTAATTGGGTTTTCGATACGTATATCAACGATAAAGTTCCCGGAGCGAAAAAGAACAGAGGTATATATAAACCTCAGACCGAAGAACAGACCGACGGAGAGGCGGAGGTTATCGAGAGGTCGAAACTCGTTTCGAAACCCGTCAAGCCGATTACCGACTCCGAGATCGAAATATACGAACTCCCGACCAGTTTCACGAGAGCCGACCTTGAAAAACTCGAAGCGACGAAGCGCGCGATGCGTGAAGACAGCGACAAATACGTCGAAGAACACAGCGGCGATATTGCTCCGACTATCGACGAACTTATGAATTCCGCCGACGATCCTAAAAAGGGTAAAGGCGCCGAAGCGAACGAAGCGTCGGATATAAAAGACAGAAAGAAAAACAAAAAATAAAATGGGTAAAATTTATAAAACGCTGATTTTCGATAATCGCATTTCGCTTGCGGTGCTCGATACGACCGACGTCGTAAACGAAGCGATAAAAATTCACGGTTTATCGCCCGTATGCGCGGCGGCTCTCGGCAGAACTTTAACCGCTACGGCGTTTATGGCGTCGTGTCTTAAAGATGAAAATTCCAAACTTTCCGTTACGATTGACGGCGGAGGACTCGGCGGTAAAATCGTTACTGCCGGTAACGCTAACGGAAACGTCAGAGGGTGTATTTATAATCCGCAGGTTGACGCTCCGCTTAAAAAGAACGGTAAATTGGACGTTTCGGCGGTCGTCGGTAAAAACGGATATATAACGGTCGTAAAAGATTCGGGAATGAAAGAGCCTTACGTCGGCAGATGCAGACTTATTAGCGGAGAAATAGCCGAAGATTTTACGGCTTACTACGCTTACAGCGAACAACAGCCTACGGCTATGGCGATAGGCGTTCTTATCGGGAAAGACGGTCTTTGCTCGGGGGCAGGGGCTGTAATCGTTCAGCCTTTACCTGATTGCCCGGAAGAAGACCTTACGAAGGCGGAATGTCTTATAAATTGCTTTGATGATATAAGTCTTAAAATAAGCGACGACGGCGGCGACGGAGTATGTAAAAAATACTTTCCCGAGTATGCGTTTACGGAAACCGAAACTTACTATAAATGCAATTGTTCTCAAAGTTATATAGATAAAGTATTGATTTCGCTCGGAAAGGACGAATTTTTAGATACCGTCGAAAAAGAAGGAAAAGTCGAAGTCGGTTGCGAGTTTTGCAATCGCAAGTACGTTTACACGGCGGAAGACGTCGACAGGCTTTTCGGTACACAGGATAAATGAGCGAAAAAAAGACGAACGTAATACAATTTAAGAAGACGCTTGACGAAATTTCGGCTTATGCGAATAAGAAGTGCGACGAAGGTGATTACTCCGCCGCGCTTTACGCTTTATATTTTTACACGAAACGCAAAAATTGCAGTCGCAACGCCTACGCGCATATGGCGGATATTTATTCCGAAATGGGTTTTTACGATCTTGCGATAGATAAATGGAACGAATTTCTTTCGTCTGCGCCGGAAGAGTATTATGCCGACGGATTCAACGGTCTGGGCGCGAACTATTATTTCAAGGGCGACAGAGAGAAGGCAACTTATTACTTTGACAGACAATTTGAGTGCCCGGGCGCAGAGTCGTGCCTGTATAACGACGTTTTAGACGAATTCATGAATGACCGCGAAGAATACGACGACGATTTTCGTTCGCAATTTCATATTGCGTATTCTGCCGACGGCAAATCGAAATACGAAGAATATCTTGAAGCGGCGAGAAAATGCAATGCGGGCGCCGAGTATGAAAAAGCCGTTAAAAATGCCGAAAAGGCTGCGGAATATAACTCTGTCAAAGGAGACGCTCTTTGGGAAAAATCTTATGCGGAATTTTCGTTGAACGACAACGAAGCGGCAAAAAAAGATTTGGAACTCGCTTTGGCTGAATTGGGTGATAAAATAACCGTCCGTGAAATGACTCTTCCCGTATACTTATATTCGACGCTGTGCGACGATGAAAAGTGCAGAGAATATTTAGGCAAAATCGCAGCGTCCGCAACGGAAGGAAGCGACGAAAGATATATGCAGGTCGCAACATTATACGATTATGAAGACGAGGAATCCGCAGTTAAATTACTTGATAAATATTTGCCCGAATTTCCGTTTGAAAGGGGATTGTTGCACTTAAAAGGTGTACTCGAATATAACCGCGGCGATTATTCGCGCGCGAGAGAATTATTTGCAAAAGAGTACGTATATACGCTTAATCCCAATGCTTTATATTATAAAAAATTAGCGGACAAAGCCGAAAGCGGAAAAGTCGAAATAAAAAAAATAGGCGTTTCTTTCGATATTCCGACAGACGTCGCGGAGGAAAGGCTTTCGGTTTTACTGCGATTATTCAGGAGAGAAATTAAAATAGGCGACGTCGGGGCGGATACCGTCCGCGAATACGTCGATTGGGCGATCGCAAGCGAAGATACCGCGTTACAAACCGCTGCGGGATTGATTTGCGTGCAGAACGGCGAAACTTTCAAGAGATATCTTTCAAAGAAACTCGTTTTGGGAAAGTTAAGCGGCGAGATCAAACGTAAATACGTTTCTATGCTATGCGATTTCGGATTTTACGGCGAAATCGGTATGACCTACAACGGATATTTCAAAAAAATAATAATCGATATGCCGTGCTTTGCCCAGAGAGGATACGAGCAGTTTACCGCCGCGTATTCGTACGCTTTAGGTTTGTGTACGATGCTTTTCGATTGCGATTATTCCAAACTGTACGGCGGCGCAGAAAATTTTCAGCGTTTACTTATAAGAAATAAAGCGATAACCAAAGCGAAAGACGTTTGTTCTTTGGCTTGCGCGATATTCGTATATTCCGACGCCGTTAAAACGAGTGCCAATGCGAAGAAAATGTTGTATAAGTTTTTCAATGCTAAAAAGGAAAACGTCGACGAATTGTTAAGTTATGCCGACGAAGGTAAAATATGATAGATATCGATTCTTTATTCGAAAATTATTTCAGAAATTATATAATTAAAAACAGCGGTAAATTTACGGAAGACGAACTTGAAAATAAAGTCGGTGAAGTTTATAACGAATTCGGCAGGACTCCGCTCAAAGAGTTAAGCGGAAAATCGCCCGAACGCTATTTTGCGGATTTAACCGATGAAGAACTTATCGATTGTCTGAAAGATTGCGTTTCGCGCGGGGTTTCCGTTTCGGATTTCCTTTGCGACGAACTTTCTCGCAGGGAAGGCGTGTTTACCGACCTACTTAAATGTATAGGCGAAAAAAGCAGCGACGAGTTGGCGACTTATTGTCTTAACGTAATAAGATTCGATAAAAGAATCAGAGAAAACTACGGAGTATTGGTCGCTGCGCTTTCGGGCGACGATTGCGGCGACAGTCTTGCCGAAACCATAACGGAAATTCTTAAAGACGACGCGGACGAGGTAAAAGAGGATATACTCGATAACTTCGGAAATTCGAATAAGGCGAAAAAATATTTCGTCGAGATTTTATCTGCTTGTTCGCCCGACGACAGGGTTTACCGTTTACTTGTAAAAAACTTCGAAGATAATCCGAATGATTATTCGATAAACGCGGAATATCTCGGTAAGTACGGCGATGAACGGGCGCTCGACGTTTTGCTTTCGACTATCAGACGTTCATCTCTCTCGTATCTCGATTATAAAGAAATCAAACTTGCAATCGAAGAACTCGGCGGCGAGATTGACGACGACGAGAAATATAAAAACGATTATATCTATAAGAAATTACATTGAACTAAGTAATTAAATTTAATATAAAAGCGACGTATGCGGTAAATCGAATGCGTCGCTTTTATATATTCCGTTTTTCATAAAAATCATAAAAATCAACGATATTATAATTGTTTTTATAATTATTTCTTTTCTGTTCTTTTCGTTGCTATTTTTTCAAAAACGGCTACTATCGCATACATCAGCCCTGCCAACGCGCATAATATTACGGTGCTTGCCATTACCAGGTCGAGTTTGAAAACCTGTCCCCCGTACACTATTAAGTATCCGATCCCTTGGCGCGAGGTAAGATATTCGCCCATAATCGATCCTATCCACGCCATACCGACGTTTATCTTCAGACACGATATGAAAGTCGGCAGAGAACAGGGGAGCACGAGTTTCGTCAAAATCTGAAATTTATTCGCCCCCAAAGATTTCATCAGCATAATTTTTCCTTGTTCGGTTGCGAGAAATCCGTTTTGCATAGTTATCGTGGTTACTATTACGGTTATGATTACAGCCATAAAGACTATGGATTTCATACCGCTTCCGAACCACACTATAATTATCGGGCCTAACGCGATTTTAGGCAATGAATTAAGTACGATTATATACGGTTCCGCTATTTTTCGTAAGGTTTCGGACCACCATAGGAGTATCGCAACTGCCGTTCCGATAATAGTTGCAATCGCAAATCCAGCAAAAGTTTCGTAAAGAGTAGTACCGATATGCTTCCATAAATCGCCGTTTTTGATTAAATCTTTAATAGTTATTACTATTCTCGAAGGCGAACTCATTAAAAAACTGTCAATCAACTCGAATTTAGCCGCCAATTCCCATAAAGTGAAAAATATAATCAAAACGGCGATTCTTACGGCGTGTATGAATATAGTATTTTGCCTTCTTTTTTTAACGAAAAGCAAATGTTCTCTCGAAAAATCGGTTTTATTTTTTTTCATCGTTAAGTTCCCTCCAAAGTCTTTCAAACCATTTTGAAAAACCTGCTTCTTCTCTGCGTTTTAACGGTGTAAGCGATTTATCTGTGTCTATATCGTGTATATTTACGACTTTTGACGGACGGGCGGAAAGTACGACTATTTTATCCGAAGTCGCAATCGCTTCCGATATGTCGTGAGTTACCAGAATAGCCGTTTTTTGCTCGCTTTTAATAATATCGTAAACGTCGTCGCATACCGTTAATCTCGTTTGATAATCGAGGGCGGAAAACGGCTCGTCTAAAAGTAAAAGTCCGGGCGAACCGGCGAGCGTTCTTATAAGCGCAGCTCGTTGTCGCATACCGCCGGAAAGTTCGTGGGGGTAAGATTTCCTGAATTCCCATAAATTATATTTTTTTAAGAGATTTTCAACGATTTTGCGATGTTTTTCATCTTTGTTACGTTTTATTTCAAGCGGAAGATAAGCGTTGCCTTCAATCGTTCTCCAGGGGAATAGTTCGTCTTTTTGAAGCATATAGCCAATAGACGAATCGGGCGTTTTGGAATTGCCCCCGAATATCACTTCGCCGCCGCTCGGTTTTATGACTCCCGCTATTATCGAAAGTATGCTTGTTTTTCCGCAGCCGGACGGACCGATTACGGAAACGAATTCTCCTTCGCTTACGGTGAAAGATACGTTGTCAAGCGCTTTTATTTCCGATTCCGGAGTCTGATAGGTTAAAGATATTTTTTCCAGTTTTACCGATTCTTTCATCCGTAGAAACCTCTGTTCGTTATTTCGCCCCGTAAAGTTCGTCGTAAACGCCGTTTGCGTAAACGTTTTCGGTTATTGCATCGTAATCTACCCGATTTTTTAATTCGTTTGCGTTTTCCATAACGTTTTGCAGATTGTCGAACGCATTTTCATCCATAGCAAGACGAGTGGTCCATGCGTCTATTCGTTTATAACTTCTTATCGAGTCTGCAACGGATTGTTTGGTCGTTCCGGGGAATTGCTTCAGGATACTTTCGGCAAGCGTATCTTCGTCGGTTATTTGCATGTATTCCATCGCCTTATAAATCGCGCGGATGAATTTTTTTACGGTTTCTTTGTTTTTGTTAATATAACTGTTCAGCGCCGTGAAGGCGGTGTAGGGTATTTCTCCGCTCTCTTCGCCTACGCTTGCGACTATATAGCCTTTGCCTGCTCTTTGATATTCGCTTGCGGTGGGTTCGAACAGAGTAGTGTAATCTCCGGTGCCGCCTTCGAATGCGGGTCCCATCAGATTAAAAGCGACGTCGTGATTTAAGTTCACGTTCTGTCCGTCGAATAAACCGTGTTTATTGACTACGTATTCAAGCGTCATCGCGGGTACTCCGCCCGTGCGTCCGGCAAGAACCTCTTTTCCTTTTAAGTTTTCCCACTTAAAATCAGGCTCGTCGATTCGCGAAATCAGAAACGAACCGTCTCTCTTCGTTAATTGTCCTATAATCTTGGGGCAGTCTTTTTTACCTTCGAGATAAACGTACATGGTCGCCTCGACGCCCATAAGCCCTATATCGGCGCTTTTTGACAGCAATGCGGTCATGGTTTTATCTGCTCCGCCGCCGTTTGTAAGTTCAATTTGCAGACCTTCGTTTTTGAAAAATCCGTTTTCGATCGCGACGTATAAAGGCGCGTAAAATATCGAATGAGTAACTTCGTTAAGCCGTACTTTCGTCAGTCCGCCGTCGTTTTTTTTGCACGCCGAAATCGGAAGCAGCATAAATACCGCCGCCATCAGCGCGGATATTAATTTTTTCATATAATCTCCTTGAATTTCGTCGTCGCCTTTCTTGCCGTAAAATGCGGAAATTTTGCTCCGACGATTACAATAATATTATATGTTTGCCGACTTTTATTTGACATTGCCCGAGTTTAGTATTATAATATTACTACTTTACTATTTTTAATAAAACACAAATTGTAAAATCGGAGAAACGTAATATGGAGATGTCGAAAACATACAATCCGAAAGAGTTTGAAAAACGCGTTTACGAAGAATGGGAAAACGGCGGCTATTTCAAAGCCGAACCGAATAAAGATAAAGTTCCGTTTACTATCGTTATCCCACCGCCAAACGTAACGGGGCAATTGCATATCGGGCACGCTTTGGACGAGTCTATTCAGGACAGCATCATTCGTTTTAAGAGAATGCAGGGCTACGAGGCTCTATGGCTGCCGGGAACGGATCACGCATCTATCGCGACCGAAATGAAGGTAGTAGACCTTCTTAAGAGCGAAGGGTATACGAAAGAAGAAATCGGCAGAGAAAAATTTCTCGAGCGGGCGTGGGAATGGAAAGAAAAGTACGGCGGCAGAATAGTCGAACAGTTAAAAAGTCTCGGCGCTTCCTGCGACTGGTCTCGTCTTGCGTTCACTATGGACGAAAAATGTTCTAAAGCCGTAAAAGAAGTTTTCGTTAATCTCTATAATAAAGGGCTTATATATCAAGGGAAGAGGATAATAAATTGGTGCCCGACGTGTAAAACGGCGCTTTCCGACGCCGAAGTCGAATATTCCGAAGAGGCTTCCAACCTTTGGCATATCAGATATTATTTCAAAGACAGCGACAAATACGTAGTCGTTGCGACCACCAGACCCGAAACTCTGCTCGGCGATACGGCCGTTGCGGTAAACCCCAAAGATCCGAGATACGAAGGGCTTGTAGGTAAAACTCTTATTCTGCCTATCGTAAACAGGGAAATTCCGTTAATAGCGGACGAATACGTAGACGTCGGGTTCGGTACCGGCGCGGTTAAAATTACCCCGGCCCACGACCCGAACGACTTTGAAG